>OJMO01000054.1_pt1 | contig 88281 bp, 111 predicted proteins | sample 1597241 | NCBI WGS metagenome assembly OJMO01 (sample SAMEA2452129, study PRJEB22498) | human gut metagenome | biome: human feces; feature: human gut; material: feces | place: Australia | collected 2012 | reverse complement strand
CGACAAATACGCCTCTTGGGACTTTCACCCTAGATTTATGACATGCCCGTCATACACAAAAAAGGTGTCTATTTGACACCTTTTGTTCATTTTAACATTTAAATTTATCTTTTATTATTTTTATTAAATAATTTACTTCTTTTTTTCTATCTGTATTAAAATATATTCCAAACTCAATTGGTTTTAATTCAAATTTAGTTTTTAATTCTACTAAATTATATTTTTCTAACTTATCACTTTCTATATATTCTTTTGTTATTAATCCAATAGAATCTGTTTTACTTGAAAGTTCTAAAATTGTATTATAACTTGAATTCTTAAGATTTAAATTTTTATTATTTGTCAGATTTATGAGTCTTGTAACAGTTTGAGCATATGTTCTTGGTACATAAATAGTCTCATTTTCTAATTCTTTTTTAGTTAAAATTTTATTTGCAAACTTTGAATCTTTACTTGCAATAAAAATATCATTTAAAAATCCAAGAGGTAAATATTTTACATTTTCATTTTTAAATTTATTTACCTTTTTAGAAAATACTATATCTAATTCTTTATTTTTTAACATTTCTAACATCTCATCTGTTTCTAAACATTTTAAATTCAAGTCTACTTCTGGATGCTGTATACAAAATTTATTTATACACTCTCCAAAAACAATATTTAATAAATGATTATGAGAACCAATGCTAATATTTTTATCTTTACTTAATTCATTATCAATTTTTATTATTTCATTAATTGGGTTTTTTAGTTTTTCATATAGTTTTTCTCCGCATTTCTGTCAATGTTAATCCTTTATTATTTCTTTTAAATAATGTTACTTGTAAAATGTTTTCTAAATTTTTTATATGTTTTGTTACTGCTGGCTGAGATATATTAAGCTTTTGACTTGCTTTTGTTATATTTAATTTACTTGCTACTACTACAAATATTTTATATAATTCTAGATTTATCATAATATCACCTCATCATAACTAAAAGTTATAATCATATTTTAACATTTTTTATATAAATTGTAAACTTTTTTGTTGTACAAAAGGAAAAAGATTAGAATCTCTTCTAATCTTTTTTGAATTTTTCTCATTTTAAATATTCTATACTATCATAATACAAATTTTCAGGACAAACATCTTCTCCATTAGGCCATTCTACTGTTTCTCCTGCTAACTTTACTAATTTGAAATATTCATAATTTTGTAATTTTTTATATGTTGAATTTTCTTGAATTAATTTACTCATATTGTATACTTTTTCTTTTCCATCTGCAAATTTTATATATAGACAAAAGTTATCTAATGGCTTTACTAATATTGGATTTGGTTCTATATAATTTTCCATAACGTACCATTCCTTTCATTTTACCTATATTTTTACATTCTTTTATTTTAATGGTTCTATGGTAAAAAATTCATTATCTTCTTGCATTAATTTCCATAATGTATTTAGCTCTTCTGTATGTATTGCAATCCACGCTTCTACTAATTTAGATTGTTTATTTGGTATATTCCCTTTTATGCATTTTCCATTTAAATCATATATAGCTTTGTAATCATTATATTGAATGTGTAGATGTGGCATATTATGATGTTTCATATCATCATAATACATTCTTACAATGACACCATAAAACTGTGAAACTATAGGCATTAGTTCACCGCTTATTATATCAAGTAATCTTATATTTTTCAATTGTTTTTTGAAATTTTTGTGTATGAGTTTACACATAAATAAGAATTAAACTATTTTGAAAAAATTATATTAAAATAATAACATAGATTAAGTAGTATTTCAATCAAAACCATATGCCATTTTTCATCATTATTTTTATATAGTTTATCATTTTAATATTTAAATTAATCCAAATATAAACTTATCAATTTTTCTTATTTTACATCAAATAAATTCATTACTATCATATTTTTTTTATTTTTGTACATAATATATTTAGTTAATTTTATTAATTAATAAAAAAAGTTTGGAGGTCTTTTATGGAAAGTCAAAATTTAAATATCTTGGATGAAGTAAATAAAGGTGCTACTATGGGAATGGATGCTATTTCTTATGTATCTGAAAAGGTTAAAGATAATAATTTTAAACAAGTTTTAGACACAGAATATAACAAATATCAAAATATATCTAATAGAGTAAATGATTTATATTCTAATTATAGTGATAAAGAACCACATGAAACAAATGCCATGAATAAAATGATGACATGGTATGGAATTCAAATGAAAACTATGATGGATGATACTACTTCTAAAATATCCGAACTATTAATGCAAGGTACTAATATGGGAATTATAGAAGGTAGACGTTTAATTAATCAAAATAATAATATTGCTCCTGATGTTAAAAATATTCTACATGATTTTGTTACAATGCAAGAAGATAGTGTTGAAACATTAAAAAAATATTTATAATTTTGTACAAATGTAGACAAAGTGAGTTTTCTCTAAATATTAAATTTAGAAAAAAATTATATTCTAATATACTTTTTAATAAAAAATTTATTATTGAATTTGAATAAAAGCAATTGATTAAAATAGTTGTTATCACACAGAAATAGCTTGATAAAATGGATTTTATTTAATTAGCTATTAATCTAAAAATCAAGTTAACTCTCTATCTTCTAACTTGATTTTTAGATTAAACTATTGTATTAATAAATTATGTTCTACTTATATGTTTTATACCACAGTATTCAAAAAATGCGAACAAATTTTCTTTTAGAATAAGATTATTTAATAGTTTAATTCTCTATTTACATTTTCTCTATTAGTATTTCCCTATTTGAGCTACATTTTGATATTTGTTCTGCTCTATACGAATAAATTTTATATTCATTTCTACCATCAAACCTTATAGTTACTGATTTTGTATAATAATTCTCTGTATGAGGTAATAGTTCTGTTATTATTAAACTTGCTTTAGTCTGTTTTAAAGTTTCAAATGTAGTTATAAAACCAATGCCACTGCCTCCTCTATTTGCATATGTTGTAACTGGTTCTATTCCTAACTTAATTAATGTCTCTATTTCGAAATTAACACCCGTATCATAAATGCAGAATTCATATATATTATTTTTTATTCCAAGTATCGTAAGGATTTCTCTTTTTCCTGTATCGACTGAATTAATAGCATTTATAGCATCTCTTAAATGATCTCCAATTAATGTTTCTAATCTTTTTTGGGATATTATATTATTAATTAAAGGATATATATTTCCCATTATTTTTAATTTAAATTCAATGTTATTTTTTTCACATTCACTTTGCATATATCTAAACATATTGTCAATTTCATAAATTCCTGTTGTATCGAGTTTGGGCAAACCTTTAATTGTATTAAACTCTTCTGAATATTCTTCTGTTAATGATTTAATTATTTTTAAAATATTTTTATTAGTTAGCTCTTGTGTTATATTGTTATTAGTATTTATATTTTGCTTAACTAATAATTCCATTGCTTTTTGTCTATTATAAAATTCATGAGTTATTTTGCTAACATTAAATTTCTCATCATTTAGATTTTTTACTTCTTCTTCTTTTTCGTTTAATTCTTTTTGAGTTTCCTGCAACGTTTTTTCAAGCAGTTTTTGTTTGTAATACATTGTTAGTGTTTTTTGAATTATAGCAATCATTATAATGCCTAAGATTATAATTGTTGCTAACAAATTTCTTCTTATTTCTTCTATTCCTTCAAAAATAGTTCCTAGAAGGCATGCTATAAGTATTACTGCAATACCTATATAAATTACAATAATATCAGCAAAGTCATTACTTAATTTCTTACATAAAAAGTTAAAACCATTTTTAAATCTTTTTATTTTAAAAAATGCATATAATAATATTAATAGTACCACTAATATTATAAATAAATTTAAGTAATTATTATTTATTCCTATTAACTTATATAATGGAAATGTAATTATTGTACTAGATACTAAACAAATTTCACAAATAGCATAAGATAGAATAGTTGTAACTACAGAATAACCTATTGGTTTTGTTGTTATAAATCCTAAAATACTTCCATATAAAAGACATATTATTATTATTGATAAAAATGAATTTATATAAAATTCTATATATGTACAAAGAATTGTTAAAATTACAGTACATACTAGATTTGCAATTCTTGTTCTCATATTGTTGCTTTTTATATTAGCTATTCTATTGAATGAATAATACACATAAATATTTATTACAAATGATTTTATAAAATATATAATTATATCTGTTTGAAGTTCCATGATATCTTCCTTTCATACAATATAATTATATATAAAAAGAACACAACAATCAATATATTGCTTTGTTTTCTTTATAATGGTTTGACTGTTGTGTTCTTTGTACTTAAGTAATTCTATTTAAGCCAATATGCTAACCATTCCCAAAAACTCATAAAATCACCTCCATCTTTTTTGAATAACAAAAAAATATCACTCATACTTTTTGTATAAGTGATATTTGGAAACGACATTTTATGACAAAAAATTACAATATATTATTTGTTATGATTATACTTCTTTTTTTATTTTATCAGCATAATAATATATTAATTCTGTTGGTGTTGGCACTCCAGTTTCATAATTAATTCTTGCGGTATAATATGTAGTTAAATCATCTAAAGGTGTAATCCTCCATGCATGTAATATTGCGTTTTGCATTGCTCTGCTTATAGTACTGTTAGATTTCTTATATTTATTTACTAAATATTGTACTATTGATACTTTACAATTTTTATCATTCTGAATGATAAAATAAATAGCATCACACAAATATTTTCTACCATGTAAATGTGTGCCTATACCTATTAAATCTAATTCTTTATTTATTTTGTTTAAAATATTATCTTTTAGTGTTTCTTCATTTAATTTTATATCAGAAACTTCTATATTACTATTATAGTCTTTTAATAATAAGAGTGTATTTATTATTTTTTCTTGAGAATAATTTTTCTGTTTTTTATAAAAAATGAAATCGATATTATTCCTATGGCAAAAATCATATACTGCATTCGTGTGGATATTTGTTGTTACAACTATTTTAGGTAATTTTGTATTACATTGTTTTTGTATCTTTTCAATAAAATCAAAACCACTACCTTCCCCATCATTAAGCTCTAAATCTAATATAACTGCATCTGGTTTATATGTTTGAAAGTCCTCTATAGCTTTTATTGAAGAGTTAGTTGTTGATATTAATTCGACATCAGTTCTATTCTTTATTATATTTTTGTATATTCTGCATTCATTTATATCATCTTCTACTAATAGTATTCTCATTAGAATTTTCTCCATCTTATATCCCCCTTCCCCAATATCGCTTACAATATTATCATAAATTATAACTTATTTCCACTTATATTCATTATTGGCTATCATCATTATTATATGTTTTTTATATAAAATAAAAAAATATAATATTATAAAAGGAGATAGCAAAGTGAAAAAAGAGATTGGAGAAAGAATAAAAAATATTCGTGAAAATATGAAGATGACAAAAGAAGAATTTGCTAAACATATTGGAATATCAGGTCAATATTTAGGCTTAGTTGAACATGGAAAAAATTATCTTTCCATAGAAAAATTAAAAATACTTTGTGATTTTACTAACCTTTCTGCTGATTATATTTTATTTGGAAAGGATAAAGATATTATAACAGATACCAAAAATATATTGTCAGAATTTTCTGAGAACCAAATAGAAGTTGGATGTGATATGTTAAAAAAGCTGGCTTTATTTATAAAATAAAAACATTCTTTGAAAACATTTCTTTAATTTGAAAGCAATACATTGACATTGAATGTAATCCTTGGTAAAATATGGTATGTAAAATGTCATATTTTGTAAAAGGAGTACTGTTATGTCAAGAAAATTATTAAAAATCAAAACAAATTCATTATCAATAAAACTGCAAGATTCTGAAATTAAGAAAGCTGAATTTAAAAGATTACAAGAAGACTTTTTAAAATGGAATCAAAAAGCTAATGAAATTCAATCAAAATTCGATTTTATATTACCTAATTATATAATTGATGAAATTATTGAGAATGAAGAAAATAAAGCTTATTTAAATTTATATTGTTTAATAAATTGTGCTGTAATTAATGGTACAATTTCTAAAGATAATGAAAAAATACTTAAACAAGTATATTGCCAAAATAAAAAAGCAGTTTAAATGAACTGCTTTTTTATTTATAAATTAGAATATGTGTTTTATTTACACTTTTTCTATTAAAATTTGCCTATTAATACTATATCTCTTTATTTGCTCTGCTCTATATGAATATATTCTATATTCATTCTTGCTATCAAACCTTATAGTAACTGATTTTGTATAATAATTTCCTATATGGTTTAATAGTTCTGTTATTATTAAACTTGCTTTAGTATGTTTTAAAGTTTCAAATGTAGTTATAAAACCAATGCCACTGCCCCCTCTATTTGTATATGTTGTAACTGGTTCTATACCTAGCTTTATTAATGTATCTATTTTGAAATTAACACCTGTATCATAAATGCATAATTCATATATATTATCTTTTATTCCAAGTATTGTAAGAATTTCTCTTTTTTCTGTATTATTTGAATTAATAGAGTTTATAGCATCTCTCAAGTGATCTCCTATTAATGTTTCTAGTTTATTTTTTGATATTATATTATTAATTAATGGATATATATTCCCTATTATTTTTAATTTAAATTCAATGTTATTTTTTTTACACTCATTTTGCATATATTTAAACATATTGTCAATTTCATAAATTCCTGTTGTTTCGAGTTTTGATAAGCTTTTAATTGCATTAAACTCTTCTGTATATTCTTCTGTTAATGATTTGATTATTTTTAGAATATTTTATTAGTTAATTCTCCTATTATATTGTTATTAGTATTTATGTTTTGTTTAACTAATAATTCCATTGCTTTTTGCCTATTATAAAATTCATGAGTTATTTTAGTGATATTGAATTTTTCGTTATTTAATTTTTCTAATTCATGTTCTTTTTCAATCATTTCTTTTTTGCTTTCTTGCAATGTTCTTTCAAGCAGTTTTTGTTTGTAATACATTGTTAGTGTTTTTTGTATTATAGTAATCATTATAATACCTAAGATTATAAAAGTTACTAACAAGTTTCTTCTTATTTCTTCTATTCCTTCAAAGATAGTTCCTAGAAGGCAGGCTATAAGTATTACTGCAATGCTTACATTGATTATAATGATGTCTGCAAAATCATTATTTAACTTTTCATATAAAAAATTAAAACCATTTTTAAATCTTTTTATTTTGAAAAATAAATATAATAATATAAACTGTACTAGTAATAGTATCACTAAATTTAAGTAATTGTTATTTAGTTCAATTAACTTATATGGCAGAAATGTTATTATTATGCTTGATACTAAGCAAAGTTCACAAATAGCATAAGATAAAATAGTCATAACTACAGAATATCCTATTTGTTTTTCTACTATAATACCTAAAATACATCCATATAAAAGACATATTATTATTATTGATAAAAATGAATTTATATAAAATTCAATATAAGTACAAATAGATGTTAGCACTATATTACATATTAAATTTATAATTTTTATTTTCATATTATTGCTTTTTACATTAGATATTTTATTAAACGAATAGTACACATAAATATTTATTACAAATGATTTTATAAAATATATAATTATGTCTGTTTTAGTTCCCATGATTATTCCTTTCATTTGATGTAATTATATTTCTTTTTTTATTTTATCAGCATAATAATATATTAACTCTGTTGGGCTTGGTACTCCAGTTTCATAATTAATTCTTGCAGTATAATATGTAGTTAAATCATCTAATGGGGTTATTCTCCAAGCATGTAATATTGCATTTTGCATAGCTCTACTTATAGTACTATTAGACTTTTTATATTTGTTTACTAAATGTTGTACTATTGATACTTTACAATTTTCATCATTCTGTAGAATAAAATAAATAGCATCACACAAATATTTTCTACCATGTAAATGTGTTCCTATGCCTATTAAATCTAATTCTTTATTTATTTTATTTAAAATACTATCTTTTAGTGTGTCTTCATTTATTTTTACATCAATTATTTTAGTATTACAATCATAGTCACTTAATAATAAAAGAGTATTTATTATATTTTCTTGAGAATAATTTTTCTGTTTTTTATAAAAAATAAAATCTATATTATTTCTATGACAAAAATCATAAACTGTATCAGTATGGATATTAGTTGTTACAACTATTTTGGGCAATTTCGTGTTACATTGTTCATTTATCTTTTCAATAAAATCAAAACCACTACCTTCTCCATCATTAAGCTCTAAATCTAATATAATAGCATCTGGTTTATATCTTTTAAATTCTTCAATAGCTTTAATTGATGAATTTGTTATTGATATTAATTCGACATTAGTTCTATCTTTTATTATATTTTGATATATTTTACATTCATTTACATCATCTTCTAATAATAATATTTTTATTGATTTTTTTTGCATTTTGTATCCTCCTCATCTAATATCACTACAATATTATCATAAATTATAACTTATTTCCACTTATATTCATTATTGGCTATCATCATTATTATATGTTTTTTATATAAAATAAAAAAATATAATATTATAAAAGGAGATAGCAAAGTGAAAAAAGAGATTGGAGAAAGAATAAAAAATATTCGTGAAAATATGAATATGACAAAAGAATGTTTTGCTAAACAACTTGGAATATCAGGTCAATATTTAGGTCTAATTGAACATGGGAAGAATTATCTTTCAATAGAAAAATTAAAGGTGCTTTGTGATCTAACTAACCTTTCTGCTGATTATATTTTATTTGGAAAAGATAAAGATATTATAATAGATACTAAAAATATATTATCAGAGTTTTCTGAGGAGCAAATAGAAGTTGGATGTGATATGTTAAAAAAACTGGCTTTGTTTATAAAAGAACAGTAACGAGTCCTAGACTAAATCATAAGATTTTTAACTATATCTCTTGATTTTTATGTAATTTCGTGGTATAAATTATGTTAGTTTTTTAATAAAAAAAATTAAATTATATAGAATTACCATACAATAAATTATCCACATTACTAAATTTATTGTTACTATTAATTCAAAATTTAAGAAAGGAGTCTTTTATGAGAACACAAATTGCAACCTTAGTTTCTGAAATTCTCAATATTGATAAAAGTATTATTGAAGTTCAAACACCGAGCAGTATCGAGTTTGGTGATTTTTCTGTTCCATGTTTTGCATTTGCTAAAGTATTAAAAATGTCTCCTAAAGATATAGCATTAAAACTTGTTGACAGTTTTTCATTAACATCTGTTGACCATACAGAAGCTATAAATGGATACTTTAATGTCTTCTTATCTAAACAGTTTTTATTTTCTAATACTTTAAATGCCATCAACAATACGGAAGATTATGGTTCTTCCCACTCAGGTCAAGGAAAAACCGCGTTCATTGAGCATACTAGTATAAATCCTAACGCCTCTCCTCATATTGGAAGAGCAAGAAATGCACTTATCGGAGATGCTTTAACAAGGTTACTTAAATTCGAAGATTATTCAGTTGATGTTCACTATTTTGTAAATGATATTGGGAAACAGATTGCAATGCTTGTTTTAGCTGTTGAAGACAAAGATAATATTCAATTTGAAGATTTATTAGCTTTATATGTTCAAATTTATAATGATTTAAAAAATCACCCCGAATTTGAACAAAAAGTTTTTAATTTACTTCACGAACTTGAAAACGGTGACCCTGAAATTGCAAAAAGATTTAAACATGTTGTAAATATTTGTTTGAATGGACAAGTTGCAATATTTAATGAATTGGGAATTTTCTATGACTATTTTGATTATGAATCAGACTATATCTCAAATGGAAGAATTAAAGAAATTCTTAAAGATTTGAAGAAAACAGGTTATCTATTTGAAGATGAAACAGGAAGACTGGTAATAGATCAACATGAATATAATATTCCTCTAGAAAATCCTTATTTAGTCGTTACAAGGCAAGATAAAACTTCTTTATATCCTTTAAGAGATATTGCATATACTATTGACAAAGTAAAAACCAATTCAGATAGAAATATTGTTGTATTGGGTGAAGATCAAAAAACATACTTCTTGCAAATAGCAGCTGCATTAAAAATGCTGGGCTATGTTCCGCCAGAAGCAATACATTATGCTTTTGTACTTTTGTCAGATGGTAAAATGTCAACTCGTGAAGGAAAAGTAGTACTTTTAGAAGATTTTATGAAAGAATCATTCCAGAAAGTTTCAGATAGTTTATTAAGTAGATATGGAAAAATAGATACTGAAAAAGCAAAAAAGATTGCGTATGGTTCTGTTAAATATGCAATATTAAAAACATCTAGCGAAAGAAATGTTGTTTTCGATTGGAAAAATGTATTAAGCTTTGAAGGAGACTCTAGTCTTTATATCCAATACAATTATGCAAGAATTATGTCTATGCTTAACAAACAACAACCTTCTAAAGATATAGATTTTTCACTATTAAACAATTCTATTGAATATGAATTAGTTAGAAAACTATCTGAATTTAAGGATGTAATTGAAAAATCTGTATCTAACCTTACAATCAGTGGAATTGCATCCTATGTTTACTCGCTTACAAAATTGTTTTCAAAATACTATCATGATTGTAAAATTATAGATGAAGAAAATCCTAATCTTACAAATGCAAGATTATATTTAGTTAAAGCAATTAGTAGAGTAATTAAAAATGGTTTTGAAATTCTTGGAATAGAAGTTTTAGATCAAATATAAAAAAGGAAGAAATATAAGTTTCTTCCTTTTTTAATTTTCTAATTCATTCGAATCATGTATCTTCTCGAATTTTTGATGGAGTTGGTCTTGTTTGTATTTTTTCATCAACTTATCAACTACATTTGTTTTTTGATTAAACTGACATTTTCTTAAATCTTGTATGATCTCGTAAAACTTCGTTTCAAATTCTTGAAGTGACATATTAAACCCTCTAGGGATTTATAATAAAAAGATAGAAGATAAAGTAGTAATATCCCCATTATAAATTATTGATGTGGAAACTTTATCAGAAATCAGTATTTGACTTTAATATGCATTGCTGTAGCAAGTTATAATTTTTATCCATTATTCTTCTTATCTCATTCTCATAAATTGACATTATTTTGTTGTTGATTATCAGGAATAATAAAATCTCCCCACAAACAACAAAACATTTGCTTTTCCAGCATATACTTTTTTGGAACATAAGGCTTAGGTAAAAACTTTAAAAAAAGCTCTATATTTTCTTTTGAGTTTGATACAACTATTTCATAAAAATTAGCTGAGTTCCATATAAGTGCTCCATATTTGTAGAGTTTTGAAGCAGCATTTATTAACTGATTTTTAGTAACTTGTCCTTTTTCCATTGTATCTAATATATTCTCTTTTTTCTTTTTAATTTGTTCCGCTTTAAAATAATGAGCTTTAAATCCATCTTTAATTTTTTCCATCATACTATAATCATCATAATTATCTGCGTTTAACTTTTCAAATAATATTAGTAACCCATCTGGTTTTAATGATTGTGATACATACTCTATTTGCTCTAAACGATTATTTCCATACATTTGAAACGTAGTATTTTCCCATATTACATCAAACCCCTTTCTAAATGCAGGATGAAACTTTTGAGACATTAAATAATCTGGACAAATGTCAATAAATGCGCCATGATGAAAAAAAGAAAAGGGATGCGAAGGAGATTTTTCAAATTCCACTTTGTTTCCTAAATTTGGGGAATCCGTTAAAGTCACAATAATCCCATCGGTATATTCTGCAAGAGTTCTAGCCCTAGTTCCATCCGCTGAACTTGTTTCCCAGTATGTTAATGGTTGTTCATTTGTTGCTCCTTTATATTTAGCAAACTCAAACAAAGCTTTATCAACTCGTAAAAATTCTTCCGTTAAATATGGAATACTAGAAATTCCATGTTTTAGAAAAGTACAAAGATTCTTACGAAATATTTTTTCATGTCGCAAATACTCACTTGATTCATTTAAATATTTTTCATTTGTTTTGGGAAGTTTATATGGAACTTGGCTACTACCTTTAGATATTTGTTCGAAATTTTCAAATAATTCATTTAGACGAGGTGATTTACGAATTTTATCACAAAACTCATTATCATTTAATTTTATTTTCACTTTTCCTAATCCTCCTATTAAAATTTCTTAATTCATTTGAACTTAGTGAACGCGCCATGTCAGGAAAATATATTTTTTCCCCAGATAGTAGGTCATATTGAGTAAGTACCGCTGGGGTTACTATTTTTGCTTTTTCTATATTTTTCTTTTCTTTAATAATATTGCATTCTATTTCAGTAATTCCAACAACCTCCATATTTTTATACAAAAGATAATTGAACACTATTTGATTTAATATTTTCCTTTCAACACAAATCCCTTTATCTATTTTTTTCTTTATGTCGCTTACAGTTTTGATAAATGATTCTGGAGCATTAATTGAATCAATACTTTTGATTAATGAAATAATATCTTTGTCTAATAAAGACATAACATATTCTGAAGTTTCTTTTTGGTGCTTTTTCCAAAGCGTTCTTTTTTGTTCAACCAATCTGTTAATTGTTATATCAGCTAAAAAGGATTCTTTTAAGATTTTTTGTTCTCTTTCAGTTTCGCAAATAAAACAATGTAAAGAATCAGTAGGTACAATTAAAATTTCTATTTTTTCTGGAATTAACTTTGTCCAAATATGTATTAACAAATTAAAAATTTCGTTCATTGCAAACCTATGTTGATCTGCTAAATCTTTATTTTTTACCATATAATTAATCATTTCAAGACCTGAAAAATGAATAGCTTTAATATCTTTAGTCTCGGAATTTATATTATTCCAATTTATATCACAAAGAGTAATTAACGAAACATCTGTATCAACATCCAATGTAATTATTGGGGAATAATTTACTTTTTTTCCTTGAAGGAGTTTTTCAGTATATTCTAGACCTGAAATTACTAAATCAGGGATTTGAGAAATTTCAATCCTACGTTCATCTCCAAAATCATCATAAAAGTAAATTTCTTGATTTTCACTTCTATTAAACTTAAAAACTTTACCATCTTCCTCTATTAATTTTGCAAATGAATGAGGTCGCTCTTGTGCAAGTATTTTAAATGCTTGATAAATAAATGCTTTTTGCTTCAACAAATGAGTAGATGTCAGTTTAATACTATTTGGAAATAATGATTCTAAATTTTTATAATGGAACGATGCTACACAATTATTCTCTTTAGATAATTCATTAGTTAAATATAAATGAGTAACTGGTAAATCATCTTTGGTACTTAAAGCCATTTCATTTCTATTTTTAATTTTGTATGCAGGTCGATACACGCGCATAGAACCTTTTGCATATTCATCTAAAATAATCGAAAAACCTTCTTTTGCTAAAAAAAGTGTTTGAGAATCTAGATTTCCAACATGAGCACTGCGTAAAACGCTACAATTATTTGCTTTTAATTGGTGAATATCATCTAATGACAAATAACCGCCATCCTTAATTGATAATATAACTTTTTTCATTTTTATTTCCAGTCCTCCAATCTAATAATATATAATTATTGCTTTTGACCAAAATTAGTTTTACTATGGACAACTTTGATATTGGTGCGATTATCAGTGTCATTCAACAACCACAAAGAACGACAATAGTTATAAACAATAACATACTAACTGATATAAGTATAACATCATTTAATGATTTATATATTTAATAAAAAAGACAAAATCACATGGTAATCTTATCTCTAAATAATATAGTAAAAAACTATAAGTATAACAAAACGAAGCAATTATATCTTTTGCTTTGGCTATTATATATTTTATTAATTTTTTCTTGCCAACTAAAATTTTCATATTTTTCAACTTTCATTTAATTTTATTTATTATATATTGCCTTGCAAATTATGTCAATATACTTTTTCCATTTTTTTCCTACTTTTTTCGACATATAACGACTTTTATATTATTCATCTTTCAATACATTATTCTATATAACTCATTCACAGTTACCTTTAATGCATTAGATAATTTTATTGCATTTAATAAATCAGAGCCATTTTTAAATTATTTTCAAGTTTCATCACCTCATAAAATTTATATTTGAACTACTCTTTTAGTAACATTTTTCTTTCTAAATATAAATCATTTCTTTCTATACATGATTCTAAAGAGTATAAAACATTTATATATCTTTCATAAGGTTTTATATATTCTAATATACTTGGTTTCCAATCTTTTGTATCTAAGGATTCATCTAACTTTTCAGACAATTCAATTATATTGTCTCTTTCTAGCATACATATACCTCCTCTTATTTATTTAGCATCTCGTTTTACCAGTAAAACTGGAATATCATAATTTTAATATAAAATCAATAAAAATTGAATTTGAGGGAAGAATAATTTTATGAATAAAATTATTAAATATGATGATAAATTAAATGTAATTGGAAATAAAGTTAGAAAATATAGAGAATCTAATAATTGGTCCTTAACTCAATTATCAAATGAATTAATGTTTATTGGATTAGATATTCCCAAATCATCTCTTATGAACATTGAAACTGGAAAAAGGATTGTTAAGGAATATGAATTTTATGCACTATGTAAAATTTTCGGTGTAACTATGGAAGAAATGTTAAGTGATTTTATAAATGAATTAAAATAAAATTAACAAATAGAAAAATACCTTAATCGTTTTCTATAAACAATTAAAGTATTTTTTAGGCATTCTTTATTTTTTATTTTCTTCTAAATATTTAGTAATTTTTTCAATATAAGGTTGATCTTTAGGTGCATTTCTCTTTTTCTTAAAAGCAAGTATTCTGTTTAATTCCTCTACATTATATCCATCTATTTTTCCATAGTAAATTTTTCTTTAGGATTTGAAACCACTTCTATAAGATCTGATATTCGATAAAAACCACATTCATTTTTGTCTTTTTCTTCAAGCTTATATTCCTCTTTTAATCTTGCAAATAATTCTTCGGAAACACACAAATCTAAATCAGCAGTAGTATCTTTGATTCCAAACATAACCAAACTGCCTCCACCTAAAATATAATATTCATCTTTTGGCATATCTAAACTTTCTACTAATTTTAATAATTCTTCCTTATTCATATTATTTATCAACTCCTTCACTTTGACAACCTGCAAATTTCGGAATGATTCCTGCATCAATATATCCACATTGTTCTGCACACCAACTTACAAAACAAGCAGTAAATATTAGTTATTTTTCACACCTTTAATTCCTTTAACACCTTTTAATCCACCACTTGTATATCCTGATAAAATATTACTATCAAATGAATAAGTCATCTGCTTGTCTTCTCTGTTTCTTTTTAAACTTAAATCTATAAGCTTGTCTAATAAATCTGTATAATTTAAGTTTGTAGCTCTCCATAAATGGAAAGATAATGAGCCTGGAATTGTATTAACTTCATTTACATATATTTTATTTGTATCTTCATCTATCATAAAGTCTATACGAATTACTCCGCTACATCCTAATATTTTAAATGTTTTTATTGCTAAATCTTGTATTGTTTGTTTTTGTTCTTTAGTAATTTCTGCTGGTAATTTTAAAACTCCTGCATTCATTGAAGTTTTACTTCCTGCCATTTTTCCGCCTGTTTTCTTTCCACCTGATATATATTTATCTGTATAGCTTAATATTTCATCTGTTTTTACTGGTTCTTCACATTCAGATGCCATTGCCTCTTCATAATCACCTATTACAGAACAATTAACTTCTTTTAATTTTACAATTACTTTTTCTACTAATATCTTCTTAGAATATGAAAATGCATTTTCTATTGATTTTTGTAATTCTTCTTTATTTTTTGCTATTTCTATACCAACACTAGAACCTAAGTTTACTGGTTTTACTATTACTGGATATGGAATATCTTTTTCTACTTCTTCTATAATGTTTTCTACACTATCATTAAAATCTTTTAATGTAAAACATTTGCAATCTAATACTGGAATATTATTTTCTTTTAATAAACATTTACAAACATATTTATCCATTCCTACAGCTGATGAAATAACATCACAACCTACATATGGTAAATTAAACATTTTTAAATATCCTTGAATAGTACCATCTTCTACATTTGTACCATGAACAATTGGAAAAGCAATATCTATGTAATCATATATGCTTTTTTCAAAAAATCTTTTATTGCATTTTAGTAAAGCAACTTTATCACCTTTTTGGGCTAAAGTAACTTCTATGCTATTATTTAATAGACTGTTAATATCTTTATATTGTCTTATGTCTCCAATGAACTCTCCACAATACATTTTATTGTTCTTTGCTATATAAACAGGAATAATATCATATTTTTCTTTATTTATATTTTCTATTGCTTGAATAGCAGTAATAATAGACACTTCATGTTCTACACTTTTTCCTCCAAAAAATACACCTAATTTAATTTTCATTATTAACTCCAACCTTTCTTTTATAAATTATAATTATCTGGTAAATCATTTTCTAATAAAACTGTTATTTTATTTTGTACTTGTAAACTTCCAATTTTTTGCATAGCTTCTTCAGGTGAATTAACTGTAAATACTTTGTTTTCATCATAGCTTTTAGATTTAATTCCTTCTAAAATTGGTTTTGAATGTTTTTCTCCTACTAAGAATATGTAATCACAAACATTTGCAGCATATTCTCCAAGCTCAAAATTATATTTTTCTTCCAATTCACCAAGTTCTATTAGTCCTGGTGTTACAATTATTTTTGTTCCTTCAAATTCAGATAATGTATCTATAGCTGATTTTGAACTTACTGGATTTGAATTATATGAGTCATCAATTATATTTAAATTGCCATGTGGAATTAGCTCTAATCTATGTTCAACTCCTCCGAATTTCTCTTATTTTAGGAACTGTTTTTTCTATATTAATTCCTAAATAGTTTGCAACTGCAATAGCAGCAGTAATATTTATAATATTGTGTTTTCCAATTAGTTTTGTTTTAAATTCTATTTCCTTATTATTATTATCTTTATCTAAAAGTTTAAATGTTAGACCATTTGAAGATGATATTAAATTATATGCATTGTAATCTAAATCTTTATTTTCGACTCCATATTTTATTACTTTCATATCTGGATTTTGTTTAGCTATATATTCATTATTGTAATTTAAAAATACTACTCCATTATTTGCTTTAACACTATCTGCTAATTCAAACTTTGTTTTTATAACATTTTCAATAGATTTAAAACTTTCTAAATGTTGTGGTCCTATAGATGTTATAACTCCAATTTTAGGATTTACTAAATCACAAATTTCTTTAATGTCTCCAAGTTTTGTTGCCCCCATTTCACATACAAAAATTTGATGTGTTGGTTTTAAATTTTCTCTTATTGTTTTTACAACTCCCATTGTTGTATTATAATTTTTTGGAGTAATTAACACTTCATATTTTGAAGATAATGTTTTATCTAAGAAATTCTTTACACTTGTTTTTCCATAGCTTCCTGTTACACCAATTATAGTTAGATTTGGCATACTCTTTAGTATTTTTTTTGCATCATTTATATACCACTTTCTTACCATATATTCAATTGGTGAATTTATTAAATTTACAATATTACAAATTATTGGTGACAAAATATTTAGTATTGCAAGCTTTTGCCAAATAAATTTATCTATTCCAAAAATCAATATTCCTATTACTATTAATATTAATTCTGTAATAAACATTCTTTTTACTCTACTTGTAAGCTTTAAAGATATTTTAGATTTCCCTTTAGGTATATTATAAAAAATTGAATTTCCTAAAATTACAATTGCAACTATATCTGTTACTATATTATTAATTAAAAGTAATCCACTTGGAATTAGTACTAACAAAACTTGAAGTACTACCTTTTTTATATTTTTCTTCATCCAATGCATATGTTTTTTAAAAAAGTATGAATTTAATTGAAACATATGCATGCTAAAAATAAGCAATAGAATTAAATTTATTACATATTCTACTATAATAACTATTTTCATTTTATTTTCCTCCATTCAAAAATGTATTTATTATTTTATTTACTTGCTCTACTCTTTCCAAGAATACATAGTGAGAACAATTTTCAAACTTTACAAGTCCTGCATTAGGAATTAGTTTTTCCATAAGTATTGCATCTTCTATAGGTGTTGCGGTATCTTTCTCTCCCCATAATAATAAAGTAGGAACTTTTATATTAGGCAATTCTTCTCTTAAATCTTCATTAATTAATTTAACCATTGATTGTTTCATAATAGGACTTGCATTTCTATAATCTGCTGAACCAAATTTATTTTGAAATTTAGTAATTATATTTGGAAATATTTTCTTTAACGGCTTTAGCTCAAATATTCTTTTGCCTATTTTTAATATTTTTGTTTTTAACTTTTGTTTTGTACTTTTTTCATGTACTATTCCTGCACTTCCTATTAGTATAATTTTATCTACATTAAATTTCAAGGCTTTTCTATTCATCATTCTTATAATAATTCTTCCACCATTTGAATGACCTATTAAATCTATTTCTTTAATTCCTTGAGATTCTATAAACTCTAAAATAAAATCTACATATTTATTTAAATCCCACACTTCTTTTGGTTCTTCAGATTCTCCATATCCTGGCATATCTAAACAATATATATTAGCATATGATGAAATAGAATCTATTAATGTATTATATGTATTAATTGTGGTTCCCCACCCTGGAATAATTAATACTGTTTTGCCTTCTCCTTTTTTTATATAGTTCACTTTTAAATTGTTTATAATCGTTTCTATAATAATCACTTCCTTCGTTTTATTTAAAATATTCATAAATTATGTCATAATCATCTATATCATTGAAATGCCACCATTCATAAGCAAATGGATCAAAACCATTTTTTACCATAACATTTTCTAGTAATAATACATTATTTCTAGTTTCTTCATCTAATTTATCATAATAATTTCTGTAACTTTCTATTCCAAAATGGTCAAACTCTGTAGGCATTTTTATTTCTTTATTATCTAGAGTATATAAAGTAATATCTACAGCCGAACCCTTACAGTGATTACTATTCCCCTTTTCGGGATTAGCTACAAATCGTTCATCTGGAAATATATTCCACATTTTCTTTTGAAATATGATTGGTCTAAATGCATCCCATATTTTTATTTTAAATCCTAAATTATTAAATTCTTTATTTGCATTTAATAATTTTTTAGCGGTACCTGCTCTTAGCATACATATTGGTTCCGAATACAAAACTTGTTTGGTAAAATTATTTGATGTTGCGTATATAATGTCTATTGCTAAACCATTGCTTTCACTCAATTCTTCCATTTTATATTTTCTTATAAATTCTTGTTTATTCAAAAGAATTTCACCTCTATTATAAATATTTTTTATTTTATATTTTATTGATTTATACATCAACTCACTATATTTCACATTTTCAAAATCATTTCACGCAAAATTCACGGTATAAATTGACTATTACTTAATTTGAGAATATAATAATTATTATCATTACATATCAGAAAAGTACATTAAATTCGTTAATGGAGGATCTAAAAATGTTAAAGAAAAATTTTATAAAACTAAATATAAATGATAAATATCTTTCTTTAGGTAACTTTTTTAGAGTTATAAAAGAAGAATCAAATAATCCAAAATCATTTTGGCAATCAGATTTATTTTCAATAATTTTTGATACAGATAATATTGCAGATAGTACAGTAAATAATTACTGCACAGGTCTTCGTGCAATAAATCCTAAATATAAAAATTATTTTAATAAAATAAGGAATGATTTTGAAACAGATATAAATACCCTTGTTTCTACTATTGGAAAGATCTTAGAATTAGTTGATGATAAAAATTCTAGCATTAATACAATCGAACAAATAAATGAATGTTTGAAATTAAAACATATATGTACTAGATTATATTCTATAAGTAAAAATGACTCTGATGTAAGTACTGAATTATCAAATTTACTATATAAATATTTAGATGAAAATAACTTATATTATTTTCTAGCACAAGTTTTATTCTATGTAATATTAGAAAAAAAACAGCCAATTTATGTAGATAACTCCTTAAATGATATTATTGAAAAAAATATATATGATACCAATATATCTGTTGAAGATATACAAGAATTTATCAATATACAACTAAATTCTGGAATATGGTCAATAAGAGGAATTCATGAGTTAGCAAAAAAAAATAATCCTTTTGCATGTTTTGAGATGGCGTCTTTGGAATATTATGGGATTATTAGTGGAGCTCCAAGATATGAAATAGCTTATGAATATTATAAAATAGCCGCAAAGCATAACCATCCAGTAGCTAACTGGGCTATAGGCTATTTATATTATAAAGGTCATATTGGAAATAAATCTAAAAGAGATTTATTTTTAGCTTTTAAATTTTTTAATAAGGCAAGAAAACTAAACTGTTCTAATGCTTTTAATAGTCTTGGACTAATAATATTAAATGGAAATATTCCTCATATTCGAAAAAATAAAACTAAAGCTATTGAATTGTTTGAAAAGTCTGCATCAATGGGAAATGTATATGCTTATAACAATTTAGGAAGGATTTTTGAATCTGAGAAGAATTTTAAAAATGCATTTGATTGTTATATTTATTCTGCAAACTTAGGAGACAGTTGGGCCGCAAACAAAATTGGTGAATTCTATAGAACTGGTAAATTTGTTAATAAAGATCTAAGAAAAGCATTTAATTATTATACGATATCTAGTGAATGTCCAATATTTACTTTATGCTATTGGTCTAAATATAATTTGGCAAAATATTTTTATAAAAATGGTAATATAGAAATTGGAATTAAAATGGATATAAAAAAAGCAATTAAATTATTAGAAGATGTTTCAAATGAATTAATCGAGGCTTTAGAAGAATTAATATTTATTTATTATGATTTATATATTAAAAGTGATATTAAATCTGAAGAATATTTAAATAAGGTGAAATATTATATAACAAGATTAGAAAATCATCCAAATTATACTTCTGACTTATCTCTAGAAATTAATAAAATTTTAAAAAATTTAAATTCTAAAAAAAGTCATATAAAATTACCTGAATAAAAAGACAAACTTATTATTTTAGAAAATTTATATACATAAAGCATCCCTCTTTTTCTATTACTTCACTATATAGACTATAGTTTACTAAAAAAGGGGGATTTACATTTTATAATAGCACATTAGAACAAATAGCGTGCTAAATTTATATAAGAATATGATTTATCCTAATGCTACATCTAATATCATCATAACTACAAATCCTATACTTGCTCCTATTGTTCCAATATTTGAGTGCTCACCTGCTTGAGATTCTGGAATTAATTCCTCTACAACTACATAAATCATTGCTCCTGCTGCAAATGATAGTAGATATGGTAATATTGGTACTACTGCATTCGTAAGTAGTATTGTAATTATTGCTCCTATTGGTTCTACTATTCCAGATAAAGTTCCATATAAAAATGCTTTTGATTTTGAAACGCCCTCTGCTCTTAGAGGCATTGAAATAATTGCTCCTTCTGGGAAATTTTGAATTGCAATTCCGTATAGCTAAAGCAAATGCTCCTGCCATTGTTATTCCAGCATTTCCAATAACAGCACCTGCAAATGTAACACCAACAGCCATTCCTTCTGGAATATTATGAAGTGTAACTGCCAGGATTAGCATTGTTGTTTTCTTTAGCTTTGATTTTACTCCCTCTGGTTTATTACTTTCTAAATGCATGTGTGGAATTATACTATCTAAAACAAGTAAAAACACCACTCCAAACAAAAAACCTATTGAGGCAGGAATCCATGCTATTTTTCCTTGTTCTGTAGCCATATCAATAGATGGTATTAACAATGACCACACTGATGCTGCTATCATTACTCCTGCCGCAAATCCAAGTAGTAACTTTTCTATTTTTTTGTTCATTTTGTTTTTCATTAGAAATACCATTCCTGAACCGGATAGTAGTTCCTATAAATGGTATTAATAATCCTGTAATTAATGTCATTAATTAATCATCTCCTTTTTGGATGGTAACTTTCTTATAAAATTTGCACATTTTTGATGTAAAATATATATATTTAAATTGTTCTTTTGAGAAGCCATCTTAAGAACACATCTAATGAACAATTTGTCTTAAATATCGCATTTGTGTAGCCCTAAAATAATCTAAATAATCATCTCCTTATTATTCATTAATTTTATAGTAGTAGGCCTGCCATGTGGACATGTATATGGATTTTTTAAAGATAATAAACTTTCCATTAAATTATCTACCTCTTCTTTTCTCAAATCCATATTTGCTTTCACTGCCGCTTTACATGCAACAGTTGCAATAAATCTTTCTTCTATATCTTTTATAGAACTTCTTTCATTTGTTAACATTTCATCTAATATGTCTAAAAATATATTTCTATTATTTACTTTATATTCTATATCTGGTATTCCATTTATTTTTATACTATTTTCTCCAAATAAGTCAATATCAAATCCTGTATTTTTTAAAATTTCCATATTTTCTTGTACAAATTGTATTTCTTTATGTGATAGATTAACTACCTCTGGAATTAGCATCATTTGACTATTGTTTTTTAGATTATTTTTGTAGTTTTCTTTTATTTTCTCATATAGTACCCTTTCATGTGCAGCATGTTGATCTATTAAAAATAAATCATTTTCTATTTCCACTATTATATATGTTCTAAATAGAATCCCAATATATTTATAGTCTATATTTCTCTTGTTTTCTCTGTTTATAAGCTCTTGTTCTAAATTATTGTCTAATGCTAATTTTTCTTTTTCGTTTTTATTAAAATGATTTGTTAGAAATTTAAATTCATTTTCTATATAATTTTGTTTTTTTTCTTCTATTTCATTATTTCCTAAAAATTCTTTATTTAGCATAGAATTCTTTATAGCATGATATATTATTCTATAATTTTTTTCTTCTTCTTTAAATCTTACTTCCATTTTAGTTGGATGAACATTTATATCATAATAATCTGCTGGCATTTCTAAATTTAAAATAAAAAATCCAAATTTTCCTATTCCTATACATCCCTTAAAAGCTTAATCCACACTACTAGTTATCATAGCATTTTTTATATTTCTTTTATTTAAAAATATCATTTGGCTTTTTCTATTTTCCTTTGCCATTAAAGTGTTTCCTATAACTCCAGTTATTTTTATATTGTCTTCTTCATAATTTACATAGTTTAAATTATCTTTACATTCTCTTCCATATAATAAATACACAATATCTTCTATATTTCCACTTCCATTAGAGTTAAATACAGTTTTTCCATCATTTATTAATTTAAAAGATATATTTAAATTAGCTATTGCAATTTTTTGAATCAATTCCTTTATATATCTGAATTCTGTAGCATCTTGCTTTAAAAATTTATATCTAACAGGTGTATTAAAAAATAGCTCCTCTATTATTATACTAGTTCCTGTTTGGACTGCTATTTCTTCTTTTTCTATTATATCACCAGCTCTTGCAACTATTTTGGTTCCTACACTTTTATCTTTTGTTTTAGATATCATAGTTAATTTAGATATTGCTACAATACTTGCTAGAGCCTCTCCTCTAAACCCCATTGAATATATTGTTTCTAAATCTTCTATTTTTTTTATTTTACTAGTAGCATGCCTCTCTAGTGCGATAGGCATGTCTTCTAATAAAATTCCTTTTCCGTTATCTGTTACTTTTATAAATGTTTTTCCACCATTCTTTATTTCTACTATTATATTTGTTGCACCAGAATCTATTGAATTTTCTACTAATTCTTTTACTACATTTGCTGGTCTCTCTATTACTTCTCCTGCTGCTATTTTGTTAATTGTTAATTCATCTAATAATACAATGTTTCCCATATTTTATAGTAATTCCTTTTCACATGTTTTTTATAAAAAGTTTTATATTGTAATAGTATAAATTCCTAAGATTGATATATTAAATATGACTCATATTCTTAAATACTTAATTAGTTAAATTCTTTGTCAATTATAGGACACCTGATTTTATCATTCATTTCCTTTTAAACTTGTTACCATATCTATTGTTTTTACTTTTTTTGCTAATATTTTATTAACAAATATTGAAACTATATATGTTCCAACTATTGCATATACATATGATATAAATTTTATTTGTGCATTAAAATCATATGAATCTCCAAGTGCTGATTTAAAAATATAATCTGTCATAATGAATCCTAATGGAAGTCCTATTATAATAGCTGCTATTGTTAACCATATATTTTGTTTAATAAATATTTTCTTAATTTGTTTACTTTTAAAACCTAAAACTTTCAAAGTTGCAAATTGATATTGTTTTTCTGAAAAAGATAATATTCCTAAGTTGTATATAATTACAAAACCTAATATTGCAGATACTACAATTAATAAAACTACCATTGTTTTCATAGTCTCTAGCATACTTTGCATACCTTGTTTTAGATTGTCTATACTTTGTATTGCTTTTACACCATCTAACTCTTTTATATTGCTTAAATCCGAATTTGTATAAATCGAATCTGGTTTATATTCTAATCCTAAACTTTCATAAAATGTTCTTGTCATATTTAACTGCTGACTCCCGAGGGTCTCTATTTAATCCCACTATTTTATTTGTATGCCAGGTATCATCTCCAAATATATGCCAAGTAATCTCATCTCCTACATTAAGATTTAGACTATCTGATAACTTTTCTGTAATATATACTCCATCATCATTTAAATTCATATATTCTCTATTATGATCTGTATATCTTAAATAATCTTTAGCATCATTAACTGTTATAATATTTGTTTCTTTTACATCTTTGTTTTTTATTTCTATACCTAAACTCATACTTGTTGCATTTCCATATTCATTAGTTAATTTTTCAAGCTTATCGTCTGTATACCCCTCTTCTAATGAAAGCTTATATTTAAAATCACTAATCTTTTCAAACTGCCAATCTAAATAAGAATTCATTGTATCTAGCATACCAAAAGCACATACCATAAGCATTGTACATCCAATAATACCTACAACTGCCATACTTGATCTACCTTTATTTCTTGCTATATCTCTTAGGTTCCATCTTGTAGATAAAGATGCCTTTTTAAATATTCCTTTTGTTGTTAAATTAAATTTAGATTTTTTTACTTTTGGAATTTCTAAACGAAGTGCCTCTGCAGCTGGTTCCTTTAGTACCTTTCTGCAAGATAGATATGTAACAAATGTTACTAATATAACAACTATTACTGCTAAAATATATACAATTTGATGAATTACTGTACTATACTCTGGCATTTCAAAATATTCCATCTCCATATTTAAGAAGAAATTTCCTAATGTTAATGCTCCAAGCACAATTCCTAATGCGCTTGCAATTAAACTTATATAAAAACCATAACTAACATAGTGTTTTATTATTTTATTATTTTTAAATCCAAGTGCTTTTAGTGTTCCTATTTGTGTTCTTTGTTTTTTTACGAACCTATTCATTGTTGTTATAACAGATAATATTGCTATAAATAAAAACAGTAATGTAAACACACTAGAATATGTATTTCCTTCTTCTATTTCTGAATTATATGCCTCATAAGATGAACTTGAATTTCTATCTGTTACTGCTAATGCTGATTTTATATTATTTTCTATATTGCTTTTTGTCTCATCTAATTTTGAGGTATCATCTATATCTACTATCATAGAATTAAATACATAATAATCTTTAATGTCAAAATCTTGTATTGTTTGTGAAATTAATTCATTATCTGTAATTCCAGTTTTGCTTTTTATTTCATCATAAATATAGTCTTTTGGAAACTCGTTTATTGATAAATATATATATCCATAATTATTATGATTTGGAAAAATTTCTGTTTCATCTTTAATAGAATATACATGATCTGGAATATTTATTAAACCTAATATTTTTTGAGTAATTTTATATTTTTGATATGTAAATGTAATTTCATCTCCTACTTTTAAATTTAAATTTTTAGCTAAAAAACTATCTAACCAAACACCACTTTTATTACTATCAAATTCTTCACCATCTATTATATACATTTTAGAAATATTATTTTGTTCAATAAAGTTTGTTTCTAATGTTACATCATCAAAGTTATCAAGACTTGTAGTTACTGTTAAAATTCTTTCTGCATCTTTAATATTATCTAATTTCTTTACATTTTCTAAATCCTCATTTGTAAAATTTTTTCCAGCAAGCCATATGTCTTGTAAATTGTAGTCTTCATAATAAATATCACTACTTTTTTTCATTCCATCCATATAACTATGAATTCCTGCAAAAACAAATACACCTAAAAACACCATTAAAAAGATTGTTATAAATTGTGATTTGTTAAATCTTATATCCCTAAATATTTTTTTATTTAATTTGCTCATTATATTATCCCTTTCTTATACATTTTTAATGTCTATTATATTGTTAAACTTTACCATTTTACTTCATCAATCTTTTTAGGCTTATCATTAGAAATTACACTTTCTATTTTTCCATTTTTTACTCTTATTACTGTATCTGCTATATCTGCAAATAAAGCGTTATGTGTAACAATAATTACTGTGTTTGCTCCATTATTTCTATCACATTGCTTTTTTAATAATTTTAATACTTGAGTACCTGTTTCTGAATCTAATGCTCCGAGTAGGTTCATCACATAATAATAATTTTGGATTTTTAGCTATAGCTCTTGCAATTGACACTCTTTGTTGCTCTCCTCCTGAAAGCTGATTTGGAAATTTGTTAATATGTTCAATTAATCCGAACATCTCTTATTGCCTCTTTACTATCTAAATGATTTTTTACAATATCTTTTACAATGTCTACATTTTCTAGTACTGTAAGTGTTGGTAATATATTATAAAATTGAAATATAAAACCTATGTTTTCTGCTCTATATTCACTTAATTTCTCTTCTGAATATTTGGAAATGTCTTCTCCATCAATTATTAATTTTCCATTAGTTGGACTATCCATTCCCCCTATTAAATTTAACAAAGTTGATTTTCCTGCTCCAGATGGGCCAAGAATTACGACTAATTCTCCTTTATTTATTGATAAATCAATATTCTCTAGTGCTTTAAATTCCTTTTCTCCTGTTTTATAAATTTTACTTACATTCTTTAACTCTACTATTTTTTCCATAACTTCTCCTTATCTGAAATTTATTTCATATTTTATCTTACAATATTATATTCATATAAGATTAAAAAGTCAATAGAATATGAAACTTTTTTCATATTTTATTGACTTTGTTTTCAAAACTCGTTATAATTATAGATAATATTCACATTTCTGTAAGGAGGATTTACATATATATGAGCGAAAATGATATAAGAGAACCTATCCAAAAACGTTCTATAGAAAAAAAACAAAAAATTATACAAGCTGGTTTTAAACTTATATGTAAAAAAGGATATTATAATACAAATACTGCTGAAATTGCAAAAGCTGCAGGAGTATCTACTGGTATTGTTTATAATTATTTTAAAGATAAACATGATATACTAATTGAAGGAATAAAAATATATGCAAATGATATATTTTATCCTATGCTAAATATATCACAAAGAAAATTTAATAAAAATAATCTAGATAAAACTTTACGTCAAATGATTGATACTTTTATCGAAAATCATAAATTATCTCAATCTGCTCATGAGGAAATAACTGCTATGACTCATTCAGATAAAGAAATTGCAAATTTTTTTCATGAACATGAAATAGAAATGACAAATACAATTGTAGATTTATTAATTGCAAATGGATTTAAGGTTACAAATTTAGCTGAAAAAGTTCATATTGCTATTGGTCTAATTGACAATTTGTGTCATGAAATAGTTTACCATAAACATGATAGTATGGATTATAATGTCATGGTTGATTTAGTTATAAAAATGATTATGGATTTAATATCATTTTCTTAATTTTTCTAACAAAAGTGGACAAAAGGACGGTTGGACAAGAGAACCGTCCCTTTGTCCACTTTTGTTCACTTATTATCTATTCTTCACTTACAATAATATTTGCTAAACTTATCTTTATTGCTTTATTTAAATCATCAATATTCATTTCCACTTGATAGCCTATCTTTCCTGCACTAAAAATAATTGTCGGATATAAAGTTGCTGTTTCATGAACAATTGTTGTAAATTGTTTTTTCATTCCTATAGGTGAACACCCTCCATGTATATATCCAGTTAGTGGAAGTAGCTCTTTACTTGGAATCATCTCTATGCTTTTTTCGTTAACTGAAGCAGCACATTTTTTTAGATCTAATTCTTCAGCAACTGGTATCATAAATACATAATATTTGTGACTTTTAGAGGCTGTAACCAAAGTTTTAAATACACGTTTTTCATCTTGATTTAATGCCTTTGCTACTTCTACTCCAGATACTGCATTTGTATTTAAATAATTATATGTATTATAATTTATTTTTAATTTATCTAAAATACGCATAACATTTGTTTTATATTCCATTTTATTTAAGTTGCCTCCCTTTTTCTATTTTTATATTCAAATATGCATAAAATTTATCTTGTTTCATTTTGAACAATTAATAATTTGTAGTTCTTGTTAAATGATATGGTTTTAATTGTATATTTTTATTTTTTGCTTGTGAATATATATAATCATTAATTGTAATTTTAGAGATTTTATTATCTAATTTTTGATTGATTATATCAATTACTACAATCATATTAGCTCTTATTTCTACTTCGTATTCTAGATTTTCTTGTATTTCTTGCTTATTATCTACAATATTTGACAATTCATCATTATATTCTAATATTCCAAATGCTCTCATTACCTGTGGTATTTTATAATCACTACATCCGCACCAAATGTGAATAATTAGGCTTTATATTTTCTTTTGTTTCTCTTATGTGTAAAATATCAGATACTAATAATTGCCCCAATTTATAAAGATATATTGTTTCCTCTTTATATTTTCTTTCATCTTTTAAACTTGGAAAGTTTTTAATTATTATATTAAATAATTCTACATCACTAGTAATGTCTTTTATATATTCATAAAAATTTCCATTCATTTTTCTATTTACAGTTTCACTAATATTTTTTACTATTTTATATCTTTCTTCTAATAATGGAATTTCTACATTTCCTTTTAAAATTTTAGCAAATTCTTCTTTTGTCATTTTCGAAAAATCTGTACTATTATTTTCCTTTACATATTTAAGCATGGCATATAAAAGTGCAATTGAACCATCTTCTTTTCCTTTTTCTGTATCAATTGTCCATCTTGGATTTCCCCAAAAAGAAAAATTAATTGAATCATATATTAATAAAAAATTTATTATTGTTTCTACTGGTAAATCTAATATATTATATGGAACATAATTTAACCAATGAACTGTTTTTAGGTCTTTCATTGTACTTATAAATTCTGTTAGCTTGTCTTCATTTATTTTAACATATTTAGAATTATTGGCTACATATCTGCAACTTTTTGTTATTTTATCTAACATATAGATTTTCTCCTTAATTATTTTAATCATATCTTTTATGTAATATTTCAAATAATTTATTCCATTCTTCAGGATGGTTTACAATATCCTTATTTCCACTTTTTATCATTTGCTCAAATTCTTTATAATATATATTTTTTACTTTGCTTACCTCTTCCTTTTGTAAGTTTAGTTTATTAATATCTAAATCCATTTCAATTAAATATACATCATAAAATTGATTATCTAAAAACTTGTGAATTTTAATTTATGATTTTCTTGCTCTCTCAATTTGTTTTCTACATTCTTCTTCCAAAACTCCTGTAACAATATTAATATCTCCATTTGTTTTTTCCTTTATATCAAAAACTGTAATATTTGGATTCATGTCATTTTCACTTGGTGCTCCAAAAATAAAGTTACTTATTTTTGCTTTTATACTAGCAGACATACACATACTACAACTCCAAGCATTTGATATTAAACAATATTCTGATAAATCTCTAGTATTTAATTTTTTACATACATTTGTTATAAGATTTATTTCTGCATGCAATATTGGATTATTTTCAGTTTTGGCTGTATTATGAGCTTTTCCAATTATTTCTCCGTTTTTATTAATTAATATTGCTGCAAATGGAGAATTTCCTTCTTTTATTGCAATTTCTACTTCTTCCATTACTACTCTCATTAAATTTTCTTGTAATACCTTATTAATCATAGTCTTTCTCCCTACTTTTTTATAGTATAATTTATGTCTAAAACATTTTCCTGTTCATCTACAACACTATACATATCAAACTCTTTATTATCGTCTAACAATCCCTTTATAAAAAAACGGTTTAAAATCATTATGCAAGATAATAGCTTATCTTCTTTTAATAGCTTGTCTATCTCAATCCATTGTGCTGTATTTTCTTTGAATTCTTGTGGTTCTCCTTCGAATTCATTTGTAATAAGAACATCAAATATATATTTTCTGTCAGGATACTCAATTATCATATTTCCCTTATGTCTTAGATCTTTAATACTCATTCCAGTTTCTTCTTTCATTTCTCTAATAGCTGTTTGTTTTGGATTTTCTCCTTCTTCAATTTTTCCTCCTGGTATATCATAATATCCTTCTTTTTTACTTCCCTTTTTATATTTTATAGCAACAACTTTATTGTCTTTTATTACATAACATCTTACTGCATTTCTTATTGGCTTTTCCATCTTGTGTCCTCCCAATCAACTTATTTTAACTATTATATAACAATATACAGTTTTATACTTCTTCTCTTAGTTTAAATTTATTTATCATTTCTTTTGTTGCAAATCCATTTGGAGCTACTACTTTTTCTAAAAATACAATTCCATCTAAATGATCACACTCATGTTGTATATCCCTTGCTGTAAAACCTTTTACTTGCTTTACTATTTTTTCTCCTTTCTCATTATAATATGTTACTTCTATATGATTATATCTTTTTACTTTTCCTCTTATTGTAGGAACACTTAAACATCCTTCATATTCTATATATGTTTCTTCTGACATTTTTCTCCATATTGGATTTATCATTACTGTAGTTGGTACTTCTTCACAATCCTTATATGTACATTTCTCTTTATTTATCTTTATAATAACAATTCGCTTATTTATCCCTGCTTGTGGAGCTGCAATTCCAAACCCTTCTGTAAAATTTAATGTTTCTTTTAAATCCTCAATTTCTTCTAATATTTCTTGATTTATATTTTTTATATTTACCTCTTCACATTTAATTGATAAAATTGGATCTCCAACTTCTCTTATTCTTAATACCTTTCCCACTCTAATCCACTCCTTTATAGTCTTTTATTTATATTATATCTTAAATAATACTATACTACTATTCTTCCATCAAGTAATATCTATCTGTTTGAATCTTTCCTTTTGTTACTTTTAAAAGTTTCATTTCATCATATTCTTCTAGTCCATATTCTTTTAATATATTTAATATTCTAGGATTATTTTCATTTGGTATTCTATTTTTAAAAAAAGAAAATAGCTCTTTTGATTCATATTTAGACTTTAAGAAATTAAAACTTCCTATTCCCATACATCCTTTTATTATTGCCTTTTTTAGTTCAACTTCATTAATTGTTAATATATATTTTTCTTCATTTTTTTCTAACTTTGCAATGCAATATGCATTGTTTTCTATGTCTTTCCAATATAAATTTAAAATCACTATATTTCCTCCAATGTATTAGAATTTTCTAGTGCTAACTCTATTCTTCTTTTTTGTGTATCTAAAAACCTAACATATTGGGCTAATGTTTCTTTGCTTATATCAGGTTTATTATTATTTTTTTCAAAATGAATATCATTAATATGCAAAGTAAGAACTTTTTCTTTTACCCATTTTAAAAACCATTCTTCCTTTTTGTAATGGCTAGCAAGACTTTCTAAATCTTTTTTATCACCTATTGTTCTTTCAATATTACAGCCATGTATTCTTTCACTTCCACAGGTAAAATCAAAATCATACATTGGTGCCATTTTTATATTTCTCATCCCATTATCTTGGCTAATAATAATTGATGTATTTCCATTGTTTTCATCTTTATTTGCCAAAAACTTACTCATAAATACTTGCTTTATAAATTCTTTTCTTAGAGTTTCAATCTGTTCTTTTGAAAAGTGTCTTAACCTTAAATATTCTTGTATTTTTTTCTCTATTACTGGTATTTCAAGTTCACTTCCACAAATATCTTTTAGATGAACTAATTCATCACCTTGCTCCAAAAATGATGGTGTTATTAAAAATTCATCTTCTTCTCCCTGATCTTGTTCATAAAATGTTGTTATATAATATTTTGCAGATTGTAATCCAACTCTATTAATAATTTCGGGTAAAATCCTACTATTCGATAATATCTTATTAACATCGCCTTTTCCCATAACTCTATATGAAACAAGTCTTTTTAACATATATTCTTTTAAATCGCTTAATCCAATCCATGAATCTACACAATCACCTGTTGGAACATTTCTATTTATATAAAAAAATTCCATTTTTCTTAAATCTACATATTCTTGTAATTCAAAAAGTGATACTCCTATAGGATTATTTTTATATTGTTTATATAATATTAAAATTTGAGGATATTTTTGTTTAACACACTTAATTGCTATATTCTTTTCTTCTTCACTTTTTGGTATTGGATGTTCTTTATTTATCATTTGATATATTTTTAATAAATATTGTTCTTCATTTAGTTTTTCCTGCATAAAATTAAACTTCCTTTTTATAAATCAATGCATTTAAATTTCTTTCATTCTATAATGACCTGTTATTGGTTCATAGATATTATTTAATTCTAAAGCATCTTCTTCTCTTAATGGTTGTCCTGCATTATGTATTAAATATGGTATTCCATTTTTATTTCTTTTATCTGATATAATTCCAATATGGCTAGTTCCAAATATTACAATATCTCCTGGTTGCCATTCTTCTATTTTGCTTAAATCTGTTGTTAAACTTAACTGATTTCTTTCAAAATATACTTTTAAATTTGGTACTCTTCTAAAATCAATATTAGGATCAGGAGTGCCATTTACCCTTGAATATTTTGATGTATTGTTTTTTATGTCTTCATCTACCATATCTTTTAATGAATATCCTGCGTTTTTTAACGCTCTCCATATAACATCTGTACATACACCTTCTTCATCTGATGGATATCCTCCTGCATAATATTCACTTTTATATATTGGTTTATTATTTGCTTCAATTTTTGCACCCTGTAATATATCTGTATAATCATCTACTCCATCATTATCATAATCTGTTTTACTAATAATTGTTTTTATTCCAAAGTCTTTTGCAGTGTATACAGTTTTATTTTTTTGATATACGAAAAATCCAAATATTGATATTGCTATTATCATAAAAATTATAATAAATATTATGATTATTCTTTTAAATATTTTCATTTTTTATTTTCCTTTACTATTTTATTTTTTATTTTGTAATTAATCCTTTTTCATATAAATCTTTAAATATTAATTTATCTACAGGAGATATTTTATCTAAATCATTATAGTTTAGCCATTTAATCTCTTGAATCTCTGAACTTGGTTGAACTGTTCCTTCAAAACCCGCCATATAACATGTCATTCTTACTAATACTCCTTCTGCTTTTCCATGTGCTTGAGCCTCAAATGTACCATAATATTTTATGGTATCTTTTATTATATCAATAGTTAATTCTTCTTTACATTCTCTTATTAATGTTTCTTCATCTGTTTCTTTTCCTTCTCTTTTACCTCCTGGAATATAGTATGTATCTTTCCCTTTTGATAATGTACTTAATATCTTTCCATCTTTTAAATATATAAATGCTATCTTATCTATTATTTTCATCATTCTGCCTCCCATACTATTTATTTTTTATGTTGTGCTTTATTTTAAGCTTCTAACTCAGCTTTTATATATTCTAACATTTCATTAAAGTCTTTAAATTGATATTGTGATAACTTATTAATTCTTTCTCTATCACAGTCTGAATATTTATCATATATTGCTACAACATTTATATTTGCATTATTTGCCGCTTCTACTCCTATAATGGAATCTTCTATAATTAAGCATTCCTCTGGTTTTAAAGTTAACTCTTTTAATATTTTATAATGTACTTCTGGGTTTGGTTTTAAGTTTTTAACTGCATTTTTTGAATATATAATAGAAAATATGTCTTCTAGATTCGCTTTATCTATTATATTTTTATTATACTTTTTATAAATTTCTATTGTATGTTCATTTGTTGTAGTTGCTATTGCTAATATAAATCCTTTTTCTTTTAAATACTTTAATACTTTTTCTGCATTTGGCTTATATTTAACTTTTTCCCTTAAATAGTTTTCTGCAATTTCATATCTTAATCTTTTTATTTCTTCTTTACTTATATTAGCATTATATTTATTTTTTAGAAAATCACAATATTCTAAGTATGCATCTTCAGATTTACTGTATTTTTTTAGTTTTTCATCTCTCTGTTTTGCTATATCTATATTGTCAATTTCTCCATTTCCTATTGTTTTAATTAATTCCTCATCTATGTAATTCCATATTCCAATTGAATCAATTAATGTTCCATCCATATCAAATATGATTGCTTTTTTGTTTTTTAACATACTTTTTTATTACCCACCTCTCTGGTACATTATCTGTATCTCCAATTGCAATTACTTCTAATGCTTTTATATCATTTTTTTACATAAAAGTAAATTAGATTTAGTTAATCAGTAAAGATTTTCTTTTAAAATTCATACAATTCTTTTCAAATTTTAGAGTATAATTCTAATATATTGTAAATAGATATATTGTTTAATTTGGTCTTACAAGAGCCAAACCTGTGTAGACACTGAATATCACAAAAAGCCATTCAAAAGAATGGCTTTTTATAATATTACAATACCTCTAATTTTCTTATTAACATTTACTAATAAGCTTGTAGAACAATACACTGTGATATAATTTTAATCTATCTTATATATTTTTCCACTATATGCATCTAATTCAATCAATTCCCCATCTTTCAATTCTTTAGTGGCATTTATTGTTCCTACTACACAAGGCACATTAAATTCTCTTGAAATTATAGCTGCATGACATGTAATTCCTCCTTCATCAGTTATAAATCCCGATGCTTTCTCCATAGCAGAGATATAATCTGGTGTTGTCATAGTTGCAACAATGATATCTCCTTTTTTTACTTTATAAATATCATTATAAGTTAATAAAATCTTTACTTTTCCTCTTACTATTCCTTTATTTGCAACAGTTCCATAAATAATGTTTTTCTCTTTTTCTTGGTTTGCATTTATTTTATATATTTTTCCTATTTCTGTTTGTAATTCTAAACTGTTTTCTCCTAAAAAAGTTTGAATTTTTCCATCTAACCATATAATAGCAAAACCTTTTTTTCTCTCTTCTATCTTATTTTTTAATTCTTCTTTTACATTTCCATTGTTTATTAATATGTCTAATATTTCATCACATCCAAGCATAATTAAATCATCTACACTTATGTTACATTTTTGGCTTATTGCTTCAAAAATTGTATGTCGTGCCACATAAAATAAATAATCAGAATATTCTGTAGTATAAGTTCTTAAAAATATAAAATCTCTAATTGCTTTTATAAGTTTTAATATTTTTTCTGAAAATTCATATTGATTTAATATTTCTGCGTATTCATCATCATTTTTCTTTCTTGTTTTTAATATATTCTCTATCTTTGCATTTATATTTTCATTTTTTAAATGTTCTAATCTAATGATATAATCTTCTTTCGTGAAACAAGTATCTTCAAATGAAACAGGAGCTTTTATCCACGAATATTTTTCTATATGTTTAGTTAATAAATTTTCTATATTATTGCCCTTACTTTTTTCTAATGCGATTTTTAATAAATCTAATGGCTCTTCACTATACGATAAATTTTTATAATTTGGACAAGTAGAAACTTTTAAAAATATATTTTGAATTTCATCATTACCCAATTTCATCTTTTTTAGTTCTTTTCTTAAAGCTACTTCTAAAAAACTCTCTGGTCTAGTAAAACCTGGTACAAAAGTATCTATATATTTTTCATTAAATTTATTCATTTCTTCGTGTAATTCTTCAAGATTCATATTTATTAAATTTTTTTGTCTTAATTCATTAATGTATTCTTTTACTTCTTCAACCAATTTAAATTCTTTATCTGCAAATTTTTCAAAAAAATTAATATCATTTTCAAAATTTGTTTCAAATATTTGGCAAGTTCCTTTAAAATCTGTGTCTAATGAATATTCATCACCATTTAAAATTAAATAGTTTTTAGTAGCTACATTAAATCCTAATACACTATCTTGTGCCTTAGCACCACTTCCATATATTTGTGTATTTTCTAAAAACCAATTAAATTTTCTTGTAACATAATATTCCCATCCGCTTATTTTATTTATCGTACTTATCATGTCATTTACTTCACTATACTTTAATGTTGTAATTGGTCTACATTGTAATATAAAAATTTCTCCTTTTTCAATTCCCCATTCTACATCTACTGGAAATGTATAAAACTCCTCAATTTTCTTAATTGAATTTGATAAAGTTAAAATCATTTCATCACTTAGTTTTTGCTTATTTCCATCTTGAATCTCAATCCACTTATTATTTTGATTAATCTTCATTAACTTACTTTTCTGTATTCTTATTTCCTTACTTTTTAGATTATTTTCTTCTTTATTTACTACATATGTATCAGGTGTCACTTTTCCTGATACAATAGTTTCGCCTAATCCTAAAACACTTTCAATAACAATTTCATTTAAATTGTTATTTGTTGGATTTATTGAAAAAGCTACTCCTGATACTTCACTTTGTATCATCTTTTGTATTACAACAGCAACTGCAATATCTGATGTATCATTATTCTTAATTCTATAAAATAATGCTCGTGAACTAAAAACTGAACTCCAACATTTTTTTACGCTTTCTATAATTTTTGTTTCATCTACATTTAGAAATGTTTCTAATTGTCCTGCCCATGCATGATTTTTTCCATCTTCTGAAGTAGCAGATGATCTTACTGCAACATATCTACAATCTAATTTCCTATAATTGTTAATAATTTCATTCTTTACTACATCAGATATCTCACATTTAGAAATAATTTGTACTATTTCTTTTGAACTATCTTTTATCTCTTTTTCGTTATTTATATTACACTTAGCAATTATTTTTTGTATTTTTTCTTTTATATGATTTTGTACTAAAAATTCATCAAATAAATCTGCAGTTATTATGTATCCATTTGGTATATTAAAATTGTTTTGGTACATTTTTACTAATGAAGCACCTTTTCCTCCTACTTCGTAATCTTCTTTAATATCTTTGAAAAACTTTATATTCATATATTTTACTCTCCTATCAAATCTAGAATTATGCTTTCCCAATTCTTTGTGGGTAATACTTTTATTTCAATATCTTCATCAGTAAAATAATATTCATTAATAATACTATCAAATTTCTTGCTTTTTATTTCTTTAGAATTCTTAGCAGATAATTTAATAGACTTGTTATTAATTCCATTTTCTATAACAACTTCTTTTGTTCTAAATGATATAGATATATTACATATTTCCTTTTGAACTAAATTATTAAAATAACTCATAAATGTAGCTAATTCTTCATTTGATGCATCTCCATAAAAAACTATATTTATTCTATTATTTTTCTCTTCAACTTCTTTTAGGTTTTTCTTAAAATTGATAATCTTATCTATATCCATAAATTTTTTACTATCATACTCAAACATTAATATATATTTTTTCATATTTCTATTCCTCCATCTTCTCTGACTTTAATTTTTGAATTTAGTTTTTCAATACATTCAGAAATGCCATCAGAATTCTCCCAATTTCCAATAATGATATTTTTATCGTGGCTGGCAAGTTCTCCAATATTAGATGGTGCAATAAATACAGTTTGAAGCCCTATTTTTTTCATTTCTTCTTTATTTTTCGTATACATTTTTAAGTCTTCTTCTTGTGAATCTCCACCAATTATCACAAACGGAATAGAATATTTTTCATTTAATCTTTTTACTATCATTGCCACTGCTTCTGCTTTAGAATGCCTTTTTGGTTTTACATCACATTCCTTTCCATAAGAATCATAATATGTAACAGTTTCGATATCTTCACAACCTACTATTTTTTCAATCTGTTCACTTGTTTCTGCTAGCTCTGTTCTTGTTATTTTATCAAATACAATATTATACATACTAGTAACACTTTCACTTATCTTTCCTCCATATTGTTCTGCAAGCCTCTGTATCTCACTTCTTTTATCTAATATTCTAGTATCTAGTGTTAATAATTTATCATATCTATCTTTTTGTATAATAAATCCACAATATTCTGCTACTGCTCCATCAAACAAATTAGGAAGTCCATAATTTTCGGCAAGTTCATATAACAATTTATATTTGCTTTTTGCTGATTCAAATGAAGAACCTGTAACCATTGTTATATGTATTTCCGTTTCTAATTTCTGTTGCATAGCTATAATAGAATTAAAAAACTTCTTTACATTTTCTGCTCCCCCTCTAAGTAATAAGTCTGTTGTTCCTGAATAGTCTAAAAATAATGGAATCATTTTCTTCTTATCTCTTTCTTCATACTTTAATATATCTCCCGGTTCACATTCTAAGACTCTACATATTTCATCTAGTGTACTAAATCTAATTGCAGAAATGTTTCCATTTTTTATGTTCGATAAATTTACTGTAGAAATCCCTATTTCTTCTGCTAATTTTACAAGTGTATATCCTTTTTCTCTCATTAAATCTTCTAATTTTGAAACAATTGCCATAACTTATCTCCTCCTAATCTCATGTATTGATTATAACACTACATTTGCATAATTGTCAATTACATATCGTATAACATTATGTTTTATTCGTTTATCATTTTACAGTGTCGAGATTTGTTTTTGTTAAAATTTGTTCTTATACAAAAAAAACAATCATAGATTTTTATTTCTATAATTGTTTTTTTTATACTTTTTATTATTTTATTATTGTTTTTACATTTAATCTATCTCAATAGTTTCTTCATTTTCTAAAATTTCATATTCGACTTCATATTTATTAAACATTTCTTTAATATATTCAAAATCAGGAGGAAAACTTGGGTTATCCATATGAATTGGTATTGTTAATGTTGCTCCTACTTCTTTTGAATATAAAGATGCTTCAAACGCTGACATTGTTAGTCCATGTCCTGTTACAGGAATACATAAGATATTTGCTTTATAGTCATTTTTGAAACAAATTGTATCACTTGTTGTATATAATCTATTTTCTCCATCATCAATAATATATCCTATATTTTCATTTATTTCTTTATCTCCTTTTAATAATGGTTGATAACCATGTATAGCATGTACTACTTCTATTTTTATATCATCTAATTCTATAATATCATTTTCTTTTACAACACTTATATTTAAATTTTTATTTGCATCTTGTACTTCTTTACTTGAGTAAATTTTAATTTTATCATTTATTTTTTCTAATACTTCTGTATTACAATGATCTTGGTGCTTATGTGTTATTAAAATAATGTCTACTTTATTCCAAATATCAAAATATTCTTCTTTATATTTTAATGTACCTGGATCTATTAATATTTTCTTTTCTTTTGTTTCAATTAATAAACATGATTGTGGAAATTTTGTTATTCTCATAACCTATACCTCTTTTCTATTTTTTATCTCATTTTTATAAACACTTATGATTCCTATAATCAATAATATTACATCACCCATAACAATAAACCAACTTTGATAATATAAGTAATATAAACCATATAAAATTCCAGTAGTAATTCCTGATATTCTTACTAGCTTCATATCTGTTTGCCATAAACAATATGTTCTAATTATTGAACCTAATGTTGGTAATAATGATATTAATCCATTCCATGTGTATATACAATTTATAATAATTATACCTTCAAATATGATAAGAATTAAAAAATATATTTTTCTACTTATTTTTTCACTTTGTATAAATATAAAAGTTCTTATAAAGTTAATTATACTTAAAAATGCACCTGTAAAGGCATTTATGAAAAAACCATATATTGCTTCAAAAAAGCAATTAAGTGCTTGTACATATAATGATTTCTTTCTATTTTTTATACAAATACTTAAAATTAATGCTATAAAAGCTAAAATACTAAATATCATTTCTAGTTCTCCAATTGTTTTTATATACAATACTGCTATTTGATAACTTAATAAAATTTATTGCAATTGTTATTTCATATAGTTTTATAATTTGTATTCTTGCATAATATTATCTTTAAATTCATAATGCCTACTACAAATCTTTTTTATTTCATCTCTATGAGTAACTATAATAACAGTTTTATTTTTCAAATATTTTTGAATTAAATTTACAATCAATTTCTCTGTTTCTTTATCTAGATTAGAAGTTGGTTCATCTAGAATATATATATCTTTATCTAACAAAATTCCTCTTATTATATTCAATCTTTGTTTTTGTCCAACAGATAATTTCAGACCTCGTTCTCCTACTACTGTATCTAATCCATTTTCTAATTTAATAACCCAATCTTCCAATCCTGCTTCTTTTAAATACATCATTAGTTTATCATCTTCTATATTTTTTCCTAAACATAAATTTTCCCTAACTGTTAAATCAAATAAATCAATTTCTTGAGAAATATATGCTAAATTTAAATTACCTTTTATTATATTTCCATCTATTTTATAATTTTCATCCTTTACCTCTATATCTCTTGAAAATATATTTAGAAATGTGGTTTTTCCTTGCCCTGATTTTCCAACTATACTAATCTTTTCTCCCTTATCTATTTTGAAATTTGGTATTGTTATTGCTACTTTTGATTCTTCATTATACTTAAATTCTAAGTTACTAATTTGTATAGTTTTCCAGTTATTTATAGTGTCACTTTCATCATCATTTCCTATTATTTCTTCAACTTGATTAGTAGCTGCTTGAAATTTATTATAATGCATAAATAGCCTAGACAAATCTTTTAATTCACTACTTAATCCACTAAACATTGTAGCATAAAATAACAAGTATGATAAGATATCTTGTCCATTTTTCATTTTAAAATATAAATTTATAAGAATTATTACATACATAAAATATACAAAAAAACTTATTCCATTTGACCTCAAAGAATAAAAGAAATTTACCTTATCTAATCTTGGTATTACATCTTTAAAAGTTTTTTCATTTTTGAAATTGGCATATTTAACTGCGTTCAATCTTTTTACAGTTTTTATATTTTGTAAAAAGTCAACATATGTAGAGTTATATTTTGAATATGAATTATTATAATTTTCTTGTTTTGTAACATACTTTTTTCCAAGCCATATATTATAAAGTACCATACAAATTACCATTCCTAAACAAACAAAAAACATATTTAAATCTTGATTTTTTACTTGTATTAAAAATATTACAATTGATATTAAAAATCCATTTACTGTTTCAAAAATATACTCTATAAATTCTTTTGCTTCTTCTGAAATAATATCAATTTGTTTTTTTAAGAATCCATTATGTACTTTGTTTAATTTATAAGGTTTCATTCTTGCTACTCTATCAAAGTAAGATAATTGTAAATCTTTTGCATATTTATTTTCAAATCTTAAAATATATACTACCCAAACATGATTTAATATTATTTCTGTTATTTTCAAACCTATAATAGATATTATTAAATATTTAAGTTTTTCTAATGTAAATGGTTGTGTTGTAAAAATTGCTAACACTACTGGTATTAAATATATACATAAATTTACTATAAATGCATTTATATAACTTAAAATAAATTTCTTTTTATCTAAAATTTAAAAAGGGTATTTCATTTATTCTCCTCATTTCTTGTTACTCGATTCATTATACGTATTTGTGTTACTCCATATAAATAGTATTATCCCAAATTTCTATAGGATATATTTTATTTTCTTCTAGAGCCTTTATAAAATTAATGCTCATATTATATCCTCTTAATTCATCTTCTTTCATGCTTTTTACTTTTTCTATATCTATCCACTTGGCGTCTAATATTTCTTTTTTATCGAATGTTATATTTTCCTCTACTATCTCGGCTACAAATCTTACCATTACAATAGTATCGTCACTTAAATCTACAGAACATATTGGTAACATTCCTTTAAGCTTTACTTTACAACCAGTTTCTTCAAATACTTCTCTAATTGCTGCATCTGTTATTTTTTCAAACTTTTCTACATGACCTGCTGGAAAACTCCATTGTCCATAACATCTCTTTTTACCTTCTTTTACCATTAAAATCTTATTATCTTTAACAATTAAACAACCTGATACAATCTCCATATGTTTCACTCCCTATTATTTACTCTATTTTAAAATTATAAAATCTTTTATTTATCACTATATAGTTTTTACAATAACTCTTTTAATTTATATCATAAATCTAGTAAAATTCATAGTATGTTCTACAATAAAATTATTTATAATATAAAAACACGCTATCTTCTAATGTTGTTTGGACATATCGAAGTTAGCGTATTATGTATGGTTTTTGCTATTGTGATCTGTATCACGGCAGATACATCTCAAGAATGTGCTGTAGCTTAGGCTCCAGTGTAGCTCTCTGGTTTTTACGTGGATTTAAGTCGGCAAAGTAATTTGCATCGCGTACATCGAGAAAATTACAGTCATCTAAAAACAAAGTAAAGGATTCTGATTCATCAACAACGTAATCTTCAATAATAGAAACTGATTCTTCAATAGTTGCTATTATTATTTCTTTTTCGTCTTCATCAGTAAGTCCATTAATCTGTGAAAAATGGCCTATGCTGAATGTTCGAAACTTCATTCCTTCTTCTTTAGCAAGCTCTACAATCTGCTTCTTGCTTATAGTAGCACCTTCACTAAGAAGAATTATTGTGGGCGTTCCAATGATTTCTCCTTTATACGGATTTTCCTTGACATGAAGTCTTGCACGTAATCTTTCTTCGCTCCAATCCATGTTGGCAGGAATTCCTATAATCTGAATTTCATCTCTTTGGAAATCTGCAATCTCACGTGTATTATAGAGCTCAAAAATGACATTTGCAAGAATATCATCACGATTGCGGCCCTGAAGCTCGAATACGATTCCAGGATATTTGTTTCCATCTAATGTCCGAAGAGTAGTAGACGAAACGGTCTCAATTTGATGTAAACTTGCCTCTACAGCAGAGTTAATACCAAAAGCCTTTCCGCCTTCAATACCATCTATCGTCATTGGCATTGTGAAACAAAACTTGATTCCCTCTTGTTCGAAATGCTTATGAATCTCGGCCATTTGTCTTGAAGAGCCATCTCCTCCTGCTAAAAAGATCCATTTAATATTGAATTGTTTACAACATGTAATGGCTCTTTCCAGAAGAACTGTGTCACTTGCCAAGTCAATCTTTCTGGCAGTACCAAAGTAACCGCCAAAAACATTGATAGTTTTTTCATACATCCTCTGATTCCACTCTTTGATAAGCCCTTTCTCTGTAAGGCATCTAAACGAATAGAAACCTACATAGGTCTTTTCAAAAAGCCCTCTTTGTGATAGTCTCTGCGCTAACTGTGAGATATAAAATGCTGCACAGTCACATAAACCTCCCCCATAAAAGACAAGGGCATTACCATACCGGTGATTCATAGTGAATCCTCCTTCTCAAAAATTTTATTGCATACAATGCAATTTAGAATTTTAAAATGGATCTGCAATCTCATATTCTATTGGTTCTTCATTTAGTAATTCTCTTTGTTCTTCTGATAAATATTTTTTATCAATTACAATACTTAAAACAAATTCATCAAAGAAATTGTCATTCATTATATAATAACCATTAACTTTTTCTTTATCACCATAACTATCTTCTACTTTCCATCTTTGTGGCTTTTCATCTATTAAATTAACCCCTGTAAATACCATAACATGATGTGCTCTTATATCATATAAATTCAAGGCTTCTTCTTTTGATAATCTTTTAAAATTTATAGTTTCTTCATAATTATATAATCTTGTATCTAAAATTCCTGATTTTGTATCTCTAAATTTTCTAATATGTGCTCCCATATATACAGGTAGTCCATCTTTTAGCTGTTTTATTGTCAATTCTTTTAAATTATCTATTGGTAAATTTAGATATTTTACAGTAGAGTCTTCATATACACTTCCAACATACTTTTTCTTATATACTTTATTAAATTCCCTGCAATACATTGGAAAGTTTCCAATTGTTACAAAGTCCTCTAGCTTTATACTTAGAAATTTATTTTTAAATTCTATTGGTGTTAGATTGTTAAATACTTTATAATCACCATTTCTATCTTTATATTCAAACTTGAAATTTTCTTGTGGTTCACCAAGTATTTTAGAAAGTAAATTATAGTTTTCTTGTAAAAATTTATTTTTATATTCTCTTAAAACTCCAGAAATTGCTCCATTTTCTCTTAATTTTATTAATTCTAATACGTCTTTTTTTACTTTTTCAGTATATATATATTCAATTTTTTGATAATTTGAACTTTCAACTGCGTTTGGCATATATGAATATGGTAAAATTCCATATTTATTTATAAGACCTGCAAAAAATTCCCAATATCCAACTTCAGAAACAGCATAATGAAAAACATTCTCTTTATGCATGAATTCGAAATCTGTATTTTCTAAATTAATAATATTTTCATATAATGTATTTGATTTTTCTAATTTGTCGAAAAATGCTATGTAGTTATTAGATAGTTCTAAATCTTTAACATCAATATTTAAATTTTTAGCTATATTGTGTTTTATAAAGTTTAATCCTCCATATATCCAACATCTCCAGCTATCTTTCTGGTCATATCTCTTACTTTCTGGTAATTCTATATTAAAAATTGGTTGGTTCTCTATTATAACGTTTCTATTTATACAGGCTTTTTCTATACCATTATTTGTTATTGCATTCTCAATTATTTTATTCGTTTTATCTTGATTATAGACTTTGCTAAAATTCCTTATTTGATCTAATGTTATTTGATTATCCATATTTACCTCCATATTTTTATCTAAAATATTACTTTGAATATATTATCTAACTATATTGTTTTATTTTTTTGCAATAACTGCAATCCATTTAATTATACTTCCATTTCTCTCTCCTTCTTGCTCTGTATTAAATATTACTTTAAAACCATTTCTTTCAAGTAAATCTGATATCATTTCATAATTATAAAATTGGAAAACTCTTCCTCCTAAACTTTCATTTGTATCTACAAATTCTAAAGAATCACCTTTCTTAACATAAAGATATATTAGTCCTCCAGGCTTTAAAACTCTATAAGCTTCACTAATAGCTAAATCAGCCATATATCCCTTACCAATTATAGGCATATGAAGAATAGATGCGTTATGCCTTACAACATCAAAAGTTTCGTTTTCAAATAATAGTTTTCTCATATCAGATTTTTTATACGAATCTTTAGGAATAATACCTTCTATTGCTAAATGATTTAAGTGTTCAATAAATCCATCTGAATTATCCACCCCAATAACATCATATCCCATTTTAGATGCATATATAATATCACGCCCAGAGCCTGTCCCAACATCTAATAATTTAACATTTGAAATATTTGTACTAATATATTTCTTTACATATTCTAACAAAACATTCCACATTTTTTTATCTCGTTCATTTGGTTCAGCTCCTCGTAAATCTGTATAAGTATCACACATTTCATCATAAGTAACTTTAGTTATAGAGACTAATTGTTCTGCAAGAGAATTAGCTTCTTTCAATATACTTTCTTTATTGTCACAATTTTTAGATTCATTTAATAATTTATTAATTTCTTCTATTAATTTTTTAGGATTGTTTATTTTTTTATTTTCATTCATATATAATCTCTCCTTCTATTTATATATTATAATCATTTTATCATAATCGATTTACATTTATCAATCAAATTGCTATTAATTATAGATAAACCTTTTTTTATATTGTAATAATAAATAAAAAATCTCCTATGAAAACAATATCAGAGTTTCTTTTTTTCTGATATTGCTCTCATAGGAGAAAAATTATAATATAATTTTTATTAAATCTTATATTTTCTTTTTATAGTTATATTATATCATACTGCTTTAATCTTTCTATATAATCCTTTATACTCTCATCATTAATATCTTCTGGTTTTATATTACAATATTGCATAATTTGTTTTTCTATTCCTAATGAACATTCTATTAAGTAATTTGCTTTTTCTTCATTTGACCATACTGATAACGGTTTATCTTTATATCTTATTTTAGCATCTTCTAATCGTTCTTTTATTCCTACAACTCCATCTGGAGCAACTCTCTGGTCACAATATGCACATATCTTTCTTTCGTATGAATTAGAGCTTAATGTTTCTTCATTTTTTCTTGACCTTTTTCCATCTAATATTGTTATTTCTTTTTCTGTTAAACCTTCTTGCTTTCCTATTTCTAAATTAATTTCATGGTCATTTGTCCCATATTTTTCAAAGTATTTTTTTCTAGTTTTAATAAAGTTTGTATCATTTGTGAAGTCTTCTGGTATTTTAACAATGTTTCCCATGTCATGTAATAGTGAGACTCTAATAATCGCTTCTTTGTCTATTTTTGGTCCATTCCAATTATCTAATATTAAATTGCTACATGCTGCTACTCTTAGCATATGCATTTGTAGATTTTCTGGTATATAATATTTTTCGTAAATTTTTATAATATTCATTAACATTTCTCCTTATTATAAAATTGGTTATAGTTATTTTATTTAATCTTTTTCTATTATTTCTACTAATATTCCATCAGGATCACTAATAAAGAAGTATTTTTTTCCTAACCTTCCCTTCTTTATATTTACACTTTCACAAATATTATTGTATATTACAAATTCTTTTGCCTCATCAATATTTTCTACTCCTAACGCAAAATGTTTTGTTCCTATTATTGGTAAATCTGTTGCAATGTCTTTTTGTATTTCTGGCAATTCGGTATATTCTTTATAACAAAACATTTCTAAAACTGTATTATTTAATTTTAAGGTAGCTATTTTTATACTATCATCTTCTGCATTCCAAGACTTAAACTCTTTAAATCCAAACATTTTATAAAATTCTATACTTTTTTCAATATCTGTTACACTTATAGCAACATGAATTATATCAAACATATCTTTTCCTCCTATATTAATCTTTTATTTTTGTTTTAATTTGTACATCATATCTTTTTATAATAAAATTTTAAATTAATTTCATGTGCACCATAAAACTCTAATATTTTTTGCATTTTCTTATTTTCATTGCCTGTAGCACATGAAACAATCTTTATGTCTTTGTTTTCTTTCCTTAATTCTTGTATCAACTTAAAAAATATACCATATTTTCTATATTTTTCTTCAATAAACATTTGAGAAATCCAAAGTACTTCTCCATCACTTGCCCAATAGAAATAAGAATATAAAATCATGCCAACTGGTTTATTATCTATTTCTGCAACTAAACATTGGAACTTTGGGCTATCACAAAAATAGTCTTTTTCTATATTTAATTCCAATCCATTTGTTTGCTTAGTATCATTTACATTATTTATCATTTTATTTGCATATATTATAAAATCTCTATGAGATTTATTAGCATGCATTACTTTCACATCTATCATATATTTTCTCCTACTATCTTTCCTAATTCCTCATATTTACCTGTATAGGAATGATCTGTATTTGCAATTATTTTAATCTTACAATCCTTAATATTATTCTTTAAATAGCTTTCAACTGTTTCTTTAGGTTCTGTTAATACACAACTATCTTCGCTTCCAAATATTATTAATACTGGAATTTGAATTTTATTTAGTATTTTACTTTTCGTGTTTTTTTCTCTATATCTAAAGAAATCGCAACTGCTTTCATATAAAAAATCTGTGTAAAATGTTTTAGCACTTATTTTTCCATTAGCAAATACATTAAAGTCAATCAATTCATCTTCTTTGTTATTTTTTACTAGATCTGTTGCAGATTTTATACAATTTTGATATTCATCTCCTGTATATATTTCTATTTCTTTTGGAATATCGCAAGGTGCTAATAATACTATATTTTTTATGCAATCTTCTTTCTTTTTATCATAATAATATATTACTTTATTACATCCATAACTATGCCCTTGTAAAGTTATCTCATTAAACCCTTTATCTTTTACCCAATTTACAATACCTTCAATATCTAATATGCATTCCTCAAATAATTCATAACAACTACCTACTACAATAGCATCATCACCTTTTAGCATTTCTGTTATATAATCTTTTCCTCTATTATTAAAAGTTATAAGAGCATAACCCTTATTTGTATATGTCTTAGCTAAAATATCTATAAATCTATTTTCATAAAAGTTCCCACTTAATCCATGGATATGAATAACTATTTTGTTTGTATTATCATCTGGCATATATAAAATTCCTGGAAGTTCAATTCCATCTGTTGAATTAATTCTAATTAATTCTTGTCTCATAAAAATCTCTCCTTATTTTTATTTGTTATTTTCATTAACAGATTATCATAATTTAACAAAAAAATAAAGTGTAACTGCACACTTTATTGGTTAGTTTTTATATAAAATAATCATTTTGTTATATTTTTTATTATTTTTATTCTAGCAAATATTGTAAAAATGATAACAAGAGGACAATCTGTAAGTTATTACAAATTGCCCTCTTGCCTTCATTTCACGGCATTGCCGTGATTTTAAACTCTCACGTCTGTATTAATCTCTGTGAGAAATTGCTCATTTGCCTTAAGAACAGGTCTAACATATCCCTCAAGATAGTCTGTAACCTGATTTGAGCATCTACCAATGAGATTTTTGGGGTTAAGAATAGCTTTAACCTCTGCTAAAGTCATTCCAAATGTAGGATCATCTGCAATACGATTCATCAAGTCATTTTCTAAGCCTAATACTTTAACTTGACGTGCCGCAGCCCTGGAATGAATACGAATTCTTTCATGTAAAGCCTGACGGTCTCCACCGGCCTTAACAGCTTTCATTAAGATATCTTCTGTTGCCATAAACGGTAATTCAGCATCCAAATGTTTTTCGATAATCTTGTAATTAACAACAAGACCATCTATTACATTAGCGCAAGTGATAAGTACCCCATCTGTTGCAAGAAAACTTTCAGGAATGCTCATACGACGGTTTGCTGAATCATCCAAGGTCCTTTCGAGCCATTGTACACTTGCAGTGTTTACAGCATTTGCTGCTTCACTCTGAACATATCGTGCCAACGAACAAATACGTTCTGAACGCATAGGATTACGTTTGTATGCCATTGCTGAAGAACCAATTTGGTTCTTTTCAAAGGGTTCCTCAATTTCCTTATCATGCTGAAGAATACGGATATCTTCCGCCATCTTGTAAGCACTCACCGTAATTGCAGCAAGACAGTTAAGCACCCTTACATCAAAGTTTCTCGGATAAGTCTGACCAGACACAGGATAAACTTCGTCAAATCCGAATTTTTCAGCAATAATTCTGTCAATGGCCTTAACTTTTTCCTCGTCGCCATCAAACAGCTTCATAAACGTCTCTTGCGTTCCTGTTGCACCACGACAGCCAAGCATTTTCATATTATTCATGACAAAATCAAGTTCATCAAGATTCTCCATAAAATTCTGGAGCCATAGTGTAGCTCTTTTGCCGACTGTAACAGGAGATGCGGGTTGTCCATGAGTGTAGCCAAGTGTTGGTATATCTTTGTTTGCTTCAGCAAAATCTGTCAAAAGCTTGATAACTCCCAACAGTCGTTTTTTGATAATCAGAAGACCTTCACTAATATTCAGAATATCAGTGTTATCAGTAACAAAACAGGATGTTGCACCCAAGTGAATAATTCCTGCTGCCTTTGGACACTGCACACCATAAGCATGTACATGTGCCATAACGTCATGACGAACTTCCTTTTCCCGAACATTTGCCACATCATAGTTGATGTCACAGATGTGATTTTGCATCTCAGAAATTTGCTCATCGCTGATGTCGAGCCCAAGTTGTTTTTCAGCTTCTGCCAAAGCCACCCAAAGTTCTCTCCAAGTAGAAAACTTCACATCATCTGAAAAGAGATGTTTCATTTCCTCGCTTGCATACCGACCATTAAGTGGTGATTGATAGATGTCTGTTCTCATATTCATAATGAGACCTCCATGTATAAAATTATTTTCCGGATTATTCCAGAATGATATCATTATAACACATAGTTATGTAAATTTCAATATGTATACTATTTCTATATACTCTTTTTATTTCATAAATTTTCTGAAAACTATTCTCTAGAGTAGAAACTTTATTCTATATTTATATCAATCCTAATTTCTTAAAAAATCTCATTGATGGCTCATTATGTTTATAGTTTAATATTTCCTCTTTAGATAACCATATTATCTCTTTGGCATCTGAATCTGGATAACCTGTAAATTCTTGTATTTCTGATGTGAACCTTAAAAAGATAAGCTGTGTCATTTCTCCCTTATACATTAAAATATCACTATCAAAATCAAATGGTATAACTTCATTTAATTCTATATGTACTTCTTCCATTACTTCTCTTTTTATAGCTTCTTCTAATGTTTCATTTTCTTCTAGTCCTCCACCTACTATATGTAAACAGTCCTGATAAGCTCCTCCTTCTTTATTTTGTTTTATAAATAAGTATTTATCTTTGCATTTTATTAATGTACTTACAATAATTCTTCTATTCATCTTATGCTCCTTTCAAATATTCCTTTTTTGGTTTTATACTTAATTTTTACTTATAGTATCATAAAGATAAGAAAAAAGAAAGTGCTTTTATATACACTTTCCGTTGAAATTATTAAAATTTGATTAATTATCTTTAATAAGTTTTATATAGAATTATTTTCTATTCTTTTCCCATATATTTCTTACTAACTTTAAAGATAATGTTGATAATGTAAAACCTATTACTGGTACTAGTGAACTTAAGAATATATTACTAATCTTATTTATTAATAAAGAATATATTATTACAACTATGTATGTTAATACACAAATACAAATTTTTCTAGTTAAGCTTGTTTCCCAAGCTTTATCTAACTCTACTTTTTTATTTCTTTCTTTTATTTTTAATATTTCATTTTCTAATTCTTTATTGTCCATATTTTAAATTTCCTCCTATTATTATATATATTACATATTTTTGAAATTATATATCAGACATTTTTTCTTTTAATTTAGCCAAATTCTTTGATATTCCTATTACTTCTATTGGAATTTCTACTAATTTATTATCTACTGCCACATAATTTGTTATTTTAATATTATCTAAATTAATAGCATTTTCTAATTCTTTTACTACATAATGAAGTTGTATACAATGAGGTGATTTATCTACTGTAGCAAATACTAGTTTTTTTATTTTCCCTCTTGCAAGCATTCCTATTACTTTAGTTACAACCATATTTAAATGTTCTTTTTCCAAACATACTTCATAAATATTAGAAGATATTTTATTTAATTCTTTATATGCTTCTGGTGCCATTTGTAACAAACAGCTTCCTACAATTATCATTGTTTCTTGGATATCGAAACAGTTCGTCTTTAATAAATCTTTCATTATTTTATCCCTTTCTAAAAATACATTTTTTATTAGTTACTATTTTATTTATCATTTGTTACATCACCATTACCATTAACAGGAATTGTATCTCCTAAATATGTTGGCTTAGGTTTAAAGATACACTTTACAAAATCTTTATTTCTTGCTAATATTTCCCTTAATTCCCTATAGGCTTCTCCTCCATAGATTCTTGGATTAGATGCTACTCCATATGCTTCTACACCTAACCTATTTGCAACATATAAAGATCTGTACAAATGATATTCTTGAGTTACTATAACTACTTTTTTAGCTTCAAATATTTCTTTTGCTCTATATATACTTTCATAAGAAGAAAAACCTGCGTGATCCATAAAAATATTCTCTGATGGTACACCTTTCTCTATTGCAAAATTTTTCATTGTATTAACTTCATCATATTCTTCTCTTCCATGGTCTCCGCTCATAATTATTTTTGAAGATGTATTATTTTCATATAAAGAAATTGCCTCTAATAGTCTATCTTCTAGCATTGGACTAGGTTTATCTCCCCATACACCCGCTCCTAGTACAATAATGCAATCTACATCTTTTAACCTAGAATCATCTTTATTCCCAATAATTTGTTTTTTAGTAGATAACTTAACATAGAAATTTATTCCCAAAACTATTACTATCATAACTATTAAAACTACTGTTACATACTTTATTATCTTTTTCATATTTAATCCAACTTTCTTTTTATTCTAACTTATCATTATATTTCTTTGCATATCTCTAAGTAGTAACATTAAAGAAAACTTTATGTACATATTTTAACATAAAGTTTTCTTTGTTTTCAACTATTTATTATAGTTTTTATATAATTACATTCTTAGTAACTATTTAAGTATTGACTAAGATTCTTAATTTCCTTATGGGTTACATTTGTGTTAGGTATGAATAATAGCATGCTAAATTATATTTCACTTGATTAATGCTTTTACAGATTATAAAACAACAGCTCGCACAAATGCAAGTAGCATTTGTGCGAGCTGTTGTTATTTGATTATTATTCTAGAAAAGTAACCCAATTTTTCTTTTAATTCGTCTATAGTAGACGAATCAAATTCATCCTCATCAGGATCATATACGGTCACTTTTCTCAGTTTATCACTTGATTCCATCAATTCTACATCATCATATGTTTGCAAGTCACTTATAATGATAAGTTGTTCTGTACCAAGTTCAAGAGCTCCGTTAATTGCTTGATACATATGTGTAGCACCGCCAACGTCAAACTGCTCATTTTTTAATTCTTCATGGGTTACAATTTCGAATGTATCAGCAAACACAATTATTGTTGTATTTGCATTAAATTCTATTGTTCCCAATAAATCAACAACTTCACGCTGATTGTCGGACATGCTTCCCGAATAATCAATGACAATACAAGTATGCATGTCTTTTTTGACATCTTGACTTATCTTATCAACCACTTTTTCGGGTTCTACCGGAGTATCTTCAGAAAACTCTAATGGTTCTTCTGTTAAATGAACGTCTGTTTTCTTAGAAACTTTCATAACACAATTAGAATCAACCCAACCATTTCGGTAATTGGCTGTTCTGAAGTGTTTGTAGAGCTTGAAAGTACCTTCTGGTGCTGGTGGTATATCTATATCTGTAGTGGATTCATCATACTCAGAAACAAGAACTCTTCCTTCTTCATCTAAGTATGCATATCCATTAATCCCTGCATAACAAGGATTTACTGTATACGGATTGTCTTCGCATACAACACCTCTCCGACCAGTTCCAAAACCGGATGCGGACTCGTAGTATATTGAGCCTTTCTGAATTACATATTCCAATGCATCAGTTTCAGCTGCACTTACTACACTGCTACCAAATACAATGCAAATCATTGCACTTACAAGTGAAATTACTGCCAAAAATAACCTTTTCATGATTTTCTCCCTCCATATTTGATTTGCTGCGGATATTCTTATAATCTATACACTAATCAAATAAATGCATATAACATTCTATCTAATTAGATAATTGGGTGGTGGGCCTTACGCCATCTATATAAAAATGTTAACATTATAAATGTTACATTAGGATATATGATACAATAATTTACATAACATGTCAAGTTGTATGCACATCTTTTGCATCTAATGTATGCATTAGGTATGCATAATGTAATGTGATAAGAGTTACTCAAATTTGGACAAAGAGACTGTTCTCTTGTCCAAATTTGTCCACTTTTCACTTTAAATTCTAGAACTCATTAAATTTGATGATGAGTATCTTTTTAATCCTTTGTAAAATATTATAAATGCTATAGTAGATAATACTATTGTAAATAACATTACAAATAAAAAGTTTCCTAAATTGAAGTTTATAATTGTATCTACTGGTATATAATTTGCAATTCCAACTGGTATTACAGTATACAAGATTAACTTTATTCCTTTTTTAAATATTGTACCTGGATATGTTGCAAAACTAACCATTATATTATTAAGCGAATCTGCAAGTACGTCTGCTTTTACAAGCCAAAATGATAGGCTTCCGGACTATACTTGCAAAAGCTGTTATTATAATTGCTCCTGTAATTGAAAAAAACGTAAATAGTAAAAAGTTCTTTATTGTAATTCCATATAAACACAAGCAAATATATCCATAAATAAGGTCACCTATTGCTGATATGCTTGTATCTGATGTTATAACACTTAAAAATACATTTTTAGGCTGTACTAAAAATGAGTCTAACTTTCCATTTATTATTAAATCTGGTATCTCAAACGCTTTAAGAAATACTATATGAGCAATTCCATATGTACTTGCAGCTAACCCCCATAATAATAAAACTTCTTTTATTGTATATCCTCCTATTTCATCTTTCAAACTAAATAATATTATCCATTGAACTATAAAACTTGCATTATTTAGTATCATAAATAATATATTTGTCATAAATGTTACTTTATTAGTCATTTGCCTCATTATATTATATTTAACAGATAATGCTATAACTTTTATTTGATTTTTAGCCTCCATTAACATTTAATTTCTTTACCCCCTTTTTATATAGAATAACTATTAATGATATTGTAATTACTAAATAAATTATCTGTGCCACTAAAATATGTATAAAATTTTGCATACTAAAGTCTATAATTAATTTTGCTGGTCCATATGTTACAACATATATTGGTGTAAATTTCATTATTGGTTGTAAAACTTTTGGAAACATTTCGATTGGAAAAAGTGTTCCAAGTACTAATATTAATTTATCATACACCCAATGGAATGGTGTTGAATCTTCTATCCAAAATGAAAATATACTAATTATTATTCTTAGAATAGAATTTATTAATATTCCTAATAATACAGTTATTAAAAGAAATACAATATTTATAAAATTAAAATTTTCAATAGGTCCCACAAAACACATTCCTATAATTATTCCAACTATTGTAAACAATATAAATTTGATTGTAATTTCTCCTAAGTGTTTTGCTATAATATAAAAAACATAGTTATATGGTTTATTTATGTTGTATGCTATATTTCCAGATTTTATATCTTGACTTATTTCTTTGGTTAGAATTTTATTTCTTGTACCAAACCATAAAACTTCTGTTATTAACACATACCATATCATTTGCGAATTAGTATATCCATTTATAATTTGACTACTATCTGAATAAATATATTGCCATAGATTTAAAAATACAAACATCATTACAAAAAAATTTATAAATCCTAAAATAATATTGGGTATATAATTTAAATTTTCTATTAATGTTGCTTTGTAAATGTATAAATATTTTTTCATTTTTTCCTCCTTCAATGTGCTTTTTTCTTGGTTTTCATAATATTTTCACAGTCTTTTTGTTATAGGTTACAGTATATTATTAAAATATGAAATTTTTACACATCATTTATTCTACCAATATTTAATTTCTAAATTATATTTTTTCTCCTTTATAAATTTGTGTAATTATGTCTTCTAATGGTATATTAGATATATTTATATCTATAATTTTATCTGCATCTAACATTTTTATAATATCTGATACACTCTTCTTCTGAATGTCTAATTCAATTTTAAAACTGTTGCCATTATCTTTTAATATTGTTATACCCTCTTCATTTTTTAAATTTACATTTTCTTTCATTTTTACTTCTATTATTTTTTTATTTAAATAATGATATTTTAAATTATTCATTGTATCATCCATTATTATTTTTCCATGATTGACTATAATAACTCTTTTACATAGTTTTTCTATATCACCTACATCATGACTTGTTAAAAATATTGTTGTATTATATTCTTTGTTCATCTTTTTTATTAGATTTCTTATATTTTCTTTTACAACTGGATCTAATCCTATAGTTGGTTCATCTAAAAACAATATATCTGGTTTATGTATTAATGATGCTACTATTTCACATCTAATTCTTTGTCCTAATGATAAATTTCTAACTGGTGTATTTATAAAATCTCCGTATTTCAAATGTATTTTTTAAATCTTCTATTCTTTCTTCTATTTCATTATTTGGTATATCATATATTGCTCCAAAAAATTTAAAGTTGTCATATGGAGTTAAATGTGTCCATAGTTGTTCTTTTTGTCCAAAAACAGTTCCTATTTTGTGTGATAGCGTTTTTCGTTTTTTTGATGGTTCTAATTCCATTACTTTTATCTCTCCACTACTTGGATACAAAATTCCTGTTAACATTTTTATTGTTGTACTTTTTCCTGCTCCGTTTGGTCCAATAAATGCTAGAATCTCTCCTTTTTCTACTTCGAAGCTTATATCATTTACTGCTTTAACAATTCTATATTTAGGTTTAATTATTGATTTTATGCTTCCTTTTATTCCCTTTTCTTTTTCTTTAATTTTAAATTCTTTGTTTAAATTTTTAACTTGTATTATACTCATATTTTTCATCCCCCTATTTATATATTATACATGTTTTAGCTAATAATAGAAATTTTACAATATAACTTTCTGTATAGTAATTGCATTTTTTATATAGAAAGCCATAGTTTTAAAATTTTTCTTAGATAAAAAAACAAAAAAGCCTTACAAAGAAATCTTTTTAAGACTCCTTTGCAAGACTTTATATAATCTTACTTTAATAAGTGTAGGCAACATTTATATTTATAATTGCCCTTTACCGCTCAAATATATATTCTAGGTAAACTCTTAAATTATGTTTACTATTTTATCATATAGAATTTATATTTGTCAATCCCCATTTTTTATTTTTAACTTACTATTTTATTGTTTTATTATTTTTTACTTTTGAACTTATATTTTCATATGTCTTTTTTATAATCTCATATCTTTGCTCTATAATATTATTATAAAACTCTTTTCTTATATTTGATATACATTCTATATCTTCAATGAATTTTTTTATTCCGTCCATATTAATACTTGTAAATAATCTTTTAATAGCATCATTGCATTCCTCATTTTTTATTTGTTTTATATATGACATATAATTAATTTTCTTGCCATCTTCTTTTAAACAAGAATAACAATTTATTGCTAAATTTTTTAATTCTGTTTCACTAATTTTCTCAATTTCTTCATCTTCAATCATTGGATTTAAACATGAGCCACAATCATAGATTGGAGAAAATTCAGCCTTTCCCGTAGTTTTATTTAATAAGAATCCCCAGTTTCCATTATGTCTATCAGTATTTCCAATTAAACTATCTATAATAAACATATCCCAAAACTTTTGTTTAGTACTTTCTGTGTCAATCATTTGACTTTCTTCTATAACTTCCAGTATGTCATTTAATTCTGTTTCTATTTTTTTATCAGGATTTGTACTTAATGCTAAATTTTCAAATTCATATAATACATTTTCATTATCTGTAAAATCTTCACAAGCACAAACTATCTTTTCTTTTCCATTATATTCATACTTTCCTAATATAGTATTTTGTGTTTTAATGCCTACTATTTTAAATACATTGCTTCCAATATATTCAGAAAAAGCATTATTAATATATGATATATTTTTATTTTTTTCTCTAACTGGATCTGGGAACTTAACTAAATATTTTTTATCGTTATATATTAAAGTTTTCTTTTTTTCTGAACCTTTATAATTGTTAAATTCTTCTATCGCGTTTGTAAAGTCAATCATTACCTTTCCCTCCATATTCTTCTTAACCACTTATTAGTATATCATAAATTATTTAAATTGACTATAATTCAATAAAAAACAATTACTAAAATTGTTGAATTTTAAATTTTAATAATTGTTTCTTTCATTTTTCTTCGCCAAAATTATTATATCAATCGAATAAAAAACACAAAAAGCAAAATACTAGCCATTACCTATGTATCCAATATCTATTTTAACAAATTAGTCATCTCTCCCATATAAAATATATCTAATTTACTCATTGCTCTTGTTATTGTTACATATAATAATTTTATATCTAAACTACTATTTGTATATTGCATCTTACTTGCATTGCTAATTATAACACAATCAAATTCAAGCCCTTTCGCAAGATATGATGGAACAATAGAAATACCAGAATTATATTCTGAATCTTTTCCCCTTATTAATTTTACATCTTTTCTTATCTTACTTATCTTCTTTTCAATTTGCTTACATTCTGGCATATCCTTTCCTATTATTGCAATTGATTTATATCCACTTTGTAAATAGGTATCTATTCTTTCATTTATATTACTTATTAGTTCATCTATATCTTTATTTTGTTTAATATTTACAGAGTTTTTTCTGTCGATTACTGGGTCACCTAAAACTATATATTCTTTTTCAAAATCTGGTAATTTGTTTATTACAGAGTTTGCAATATCCATTATTTCTTTAGTAGTTCTGTATGTTTTATTTAATGTCGTATATGTTGTTTTAACATCTTTAAATTCGATATCTATAAATTTTTTCCAGTTTTCTATACCTCTATAATAATGAACTCCTTGCGCTATATCTCCGAAGAATTGTCATTGAATTACTGTTTAGTATTGTTTTTAAAACATCAAATTGAAATTCTCCATAATCTTGTGCTTCATCTATTACAACATGTTTTACTTTTGCATTTTCTTTTATTCCAAATATTTTAAATTGTATATACATTATAGGAGCTAAATCCTCGAAAGAAATTTCATTATTTTCTAGATTTTTGCTTGTATTTTTCTTTAAATATGTCATTACTTCATTTGAATCTTCTAAATAGTTATCTATGAATTCTTTATAATATTTTATGCAGTCTTTTTTTGCAATTTGACTTAAGTATTTTTTTACTATTTTTTTATAATCTTTTTCTAATAGTTTTATTATTTTCTCATATTCATCAAATACCTTTATTCTGTTTTCTCCAGTTAAATCTTTAATTTTTTCGCTTCGCTTTCTCTTTATATTATCTATTATTATTGGAGCTTTCTTTTTTAATTCAGAAACTAAATTTTTTTCAATTTCATTTATTCTAGTATTATAATTATACATTTTATAATTTTCTTTAAATAAATAGTTTATATCTTCTATCTTCATTATTGTATATCCATTAAAGCAAAAATCATTTTTAGGAAGATAATTATTTTCTACCTCTAATAAATATTCATCCATTACTTTTTTAAAGTTTATTGATGATTTGTATTTTGCTTCTTTTATCATTATATCTATTTTACCTTTGTTTATTTCATCAAATGCTTTGTTTACTATTATAACTAATTTTTCATTATTGTCTGATATTTTTAATCTTTTTCCTATTACATCATATGCAAAATCTTCAAAAGTACATTGTTTAACATTATTTACTCCTAAATCTGGAAGAATGTTTGAAATATAATTTAAGAAGAATTTTGTTGGAGCTATTATCATAAATTCTTCTGGTTTAAATTGTTTTTCGTAATTATAAATTAGATATGCTATTCTATGAAGTGCTATTGTTGTTTTTCCGCTCCCTGCAACTCCTTGAACAATAAGTGGTGAGCTTATGTCTGCTCTTATTATTTTGTTTTGCTCATCTTGAATTGTTGCAACAATATTTTTTAATCTGTCATCTGCTTTTTCTTCTAAAGCATTTTCTAATAATTCGTCATTACCTGTAACATTAATATTTACATATTTTTTTAATTTCCCATTTTCTATTATATATTGCCTTTTTAATAATATTTCTCCTTCTATTTTTTCATCTAAGGCTTCATATTCTCCTTTTCCTATTTTTCCTTCATAATATAAATTGGCAATTGGTGCTCTCCAATCTACTATAATTGGATATGATGTTTTGTTATCTAATATTGAAATTTTACCTATATAGAACTTTTCTATTTTTTTTGCATTTTCTTTAAAATCCATTCTTGCAAAATATGGTTTATCTTTTATATTTTTTATGTCTGATAATTTTTTTATTTGTGACTCTAATACTTTTGCATTTGCAATATTTTCTAGATCATAATTTTTACTTGCACCACTTAAGGCATTTTCTATTTCTGATTCTTCTTCTGTAATCTTTTGAACAATCTCTTTTAATTTTTCTTTTTCTTCTAAAAAAACTTCTTCTTCCATAATAGTTTACTTTTCCTTTCCAAAATATATTTTTTAAAGTAACATAGCTTGCTTACATACGTTAAGTAACTTTTTTGCTCTTATATATTTATTTTTCTAAAACTTAATCCCTCCTCTTTTTATAATTTGCCAATCTCCATTAGCTTTATTGCTTTTTTCTAACCCTCAAAAAAATTTAATAATATGTTTTTTAAAACGCAAAAACACCAAGTATTTTTATTAATACTTGGTATCTATATGATTTCTTGTTTTATACATGTTATATTATAGGTCAGTTCTAATTTTGCAATACTTAAAAATGATAAATAAATCATATAAATACTGGAAAAGTAGAGTTTGACTACTGTGTTCGGAATGGTTACAGGTATCCCTCTAAATTCGTAACGTCTATTTTAACATATCAATCTCGGCTTGTCAATCAATTTTCTTTACTTTATTTGCTTTACAAATGCTTTATCTCTGTTCTCGTCATATCCTAGTTTTATGTATAACTTATGTGCACATTTTCTTTGAAATCCACTAAATAACCATATTCTAGTTACATCTTCATAGCTTTTTGCTATTTCTTCTGCTTTATTCATTAATTTAGTTGCTATCCCTAATCTTCTATATCCTTCTTTTACTGCCATATCCCATATCATTGCTTCTTTTCCTGAAGTTAATGTTAAAATATTTAAAGTTACTGTTCCTACTAAACTATCATTTATATAATACCCTAATATATAGGTATCCTTATTATTTATTAATATTTTATAAGATTCCTGCATTTTTTCATAGCTTATATTCTTTCCCAAAGCATCTTTTAATATCTTTTGTAGTTCTATAAAATCTTTCTCCTGTATTTCATCTATTATATTATCTCTTTTCATTATCACATCACACTCTTATTTATTTTTATTCTTTACCAATTCTTCATGATAAAAATAATTAATATATTTCACTTTATTGTTTTCACAATACTCTTTTATTTGCTTTGATAAATCTTTCCAATATTGTTTGTTTCCTTTAATATAAATATCATTATATTCATTTATAAATTCAGGATACTTATCTTGAATATAAAATAATATTCTAGTTTTATAATCTCCTCTTAAATTTAGATTTTCAAACCAATACTCATCAATATATTCCTTGCTTACTTCTATAATTTCTTTAAAGTTTGTAATATATGGAAATATAGGAGACATGAATAATACTGTATGTATTCCATTTTTATGAAGTTCTTTTAATGTGTTTAATCTTTCTTGTATAGAGCTTGCATTATCCATATCTTTTCTAAAATCTTCGTCTAAAGTATTAATAGACATTGATACTGTTATATTTTTTATTTGTTTTAACAAGTCTAAATCTCTTAAAATTAATTTAGATTTTGTTGATATACTAAGATAACAGTTAGCATTTACTAATTGTTTTAAGATTTTTCTAGTTAATTCATATTTTTCTTCAAATTTATTATAACAATCAGTTACAGATGATAAAAAAACATTTTTGTTTTCTAATTTTTTTATATTTATTTCCTTATCACATTTCTTAATATCGATAAATGTTCCCCAATCTTCTTTATGCCCTGTAAATCTTTTCATAAAACTAGCATAACAGTATTTACAGCCATGTGGACACCCAACATATGGATTTATTACATAATCACTAGCTGGTAAATTAGATTTTGTTAAATAATCGTTAACATGTATTTCTTTTTCTATAATTTTTGGTTCTTCTATATTAGATTTTATTAATATTTTTCCCATCTGTTACATTCCTCCATATACTTTTAAGGATTTTCATTAATGGACAAAGGGACACGGTTCTCTTGTCCACTTCTTTTGATATAAAAATATGTTTAATTTTAGTTACGTGACAAAACTGGACAAGAGAACCGTCCCTTTGTCTACTTTTGTCCATTAAAAATCAAGTCCATTTTTTATAGCTGTATAAACTTGTCCCCAATTATGGACTTCTTTTAGATTCTCATTTTCTTGTATTTTTTTGCCATATATACTTCTAAAATACAATGTTTTTATATTATTTTGCGATAATTTTTGGCAAGTATTTGGATTATCATCAATCATAATATCAATTTGCTCATCTTTACATATTTTTAATTTATCTTGTGTTTTCCAATAATACTTATCAAATTTCAAATTGTTATCTTTAATTTTCTTTTCTACTAAAGTTATCATTTCATCGAACTCTGTTCCTCTTGCTGAAATAATAATAAGTTCATTATTTTCTTGTTTTAATAACTCTAATACTTCTTTAACTCCTGGCAAAATATTTGATTCTTCTGTTAACCTAAGTAAATACTTTTCCTGAAATATATTCCAGTCTTCTTCGCTCCACTCATAATTATCTTGAACCCAATAAAAATCATTATCTTTTGGTTTAGGATTTTTTCTTTCTATGTAATGAAATAATTCTGCTTTACATCTAAATCTTTCTTCAAAATCTATTAAAACTCCATCTATGTCTATTCCTATTTTCATTTTATCCTCCTAATTTTGTTTTTATTGCTACTTCTATTGCCTCTTTATTTCCTGGTAAAAAATCATATTTTTCTAATTCATTACTACTTACCCATTTATATGTATTAATTCTTTTATCTTGAATATCTATATGATTGTTATCGATCAGTTCACAAATATAGAAAAATATTACAGTATGTTGCATATAATCTGGATATTCCCATAAACTTACATTTGAATATGGAATTATGCTTTTTACTTTAACATTGTAACCAGTTTCTTCTAATAATTCTCTTTTTACTGCATCTTCAGGACTTTCTCCAAACTCTATTTTTCCTCCAGGTACTTCCCATTTTCCATTTGCACCTTCTAAACCTTCTTCTTTTCTATTATCTATTAAAACCTTATTTTCGTTATTAAATAAAATCCCCTTAAATACAAATATTGTTTTTTTGTTCATATGTAATACTCCTTTCATTCATATAGCTCAATTCATTCAATGCAAGTAGTCTAATCCACCAAGGCATAAATATTATATCTTTTATATAAGTCTTTTAAATATATCCTTCCAATCCATTTTTACAACATCTTTTATTTTTACATTATTATGTTCCATGTATTCTTTTACTTTTAAATATCCATAAACATAGCCTGTTCTTACTGGCATTTTATTTTTAGTTATTGCAAACATATAGAAAAAGTCATACATCATATCATTTTTATCTAATTCTGTTTTAACAATCTTATCTATATCTTGTATATTGTTTTTAACCCATTGAACAGTAGTATTAGGAACTATTGTATAATAACTCTCTTCTCTACTTGGAACTATTTGTTCTGAAAAATTACATGCTATTCCCTCAGTAATAAATCTTTCTCCAATGCACTTTTCAAATATATCATGTTTAATTTCTTTTTCTCTAATCCAATGTGTATATTCATGAGCAAGTAACATCTTTATATTATCTATCATTCCTAATGTTGATTCTAGTAGTATAACAGTTACATCTTCATTTTGATATTTTGTAGAATATATAGTAGTATCATTAAATCCTAAAATTACATACACCTTTTTGTTAATATTTTTATAATCTAATTTATTTTCTAATTCATGTACTATATCAATAAAAAGTGTGTTTAAATTGATATCTTTTAAATTTGAAATCATTTCTAATAAAATATTTTTATATTCTTCATTTTTTACTATACTTAGTATTTTACTAGTTTGTACTTTTTTAGGTAAAAAATATATTTTCTCTAAAAGACTGTAATTATTATTAAAATAATTATTTATTGATTTTTCTATATCTTTTGTTTCTTTATATTCTCTAAAAAATTCATCACATATAAAATAATAATCCATATTAATATTCCCTTCCAGTATTTTTTTAGATATTAATACCACTCCAATACTTCATTTAATTCTTTTCTTGGTATATGATATTTTATTCTGTAAACGAGCTAGGATGATATGCTGTAATTCCATTTTCCTCTGCTTTTCTCAAAACATCTAGTCTATCATCAACAAATACCATGTTTTCTAGACTAACATTCATTTTTTTAGAATACTCTATTATTACATCTGGCTTTAACATTGTAGAACTAATAAAAATTATATTTTCTCTCTTTATATTAGGATAATTCTCTTCTAGCCATTTATATTTCCAATTTATTTCATTATTTGTTGTAATAGTTCCTAAAACAAATATCTTGTCAGAATCTAACTTACTAATAATATCTTGCATTGTTTTTAATGGTCTTGCTTTGTAAAATAAATCTGAAAATAATAAATCATTTAAAGATTGACACCCAAGCTCTGAACATCTCCCTCCATATAATATATCTCTAAATCTATATTCTGATAAAGTCCCATCTACATCAAAAAATACATATTTTCCTTTTAGTTTTTCTAACATAAAATCTCTCCTTAACTTTTATATTTTTTATTGAATCTGCTAGTTTTTATTTTTCTAAAATTTATCTTATTGTAACATACTATAAAATAAAATTAAACATATAAATATCAATTCTAAGAAATTGCAATCAAAATGTTAATTACTTGAATTTAGGCATATACTATAATAGAATATATTATTACCATAAATATTAAAGGAGTAAATACTTATGAAAAACAAGAAAAAACGAGTTTTTTTAATATTACTTATTTTATTAATAGCAATGTTTAGTGGATACTTACTATTTAGTAAAAAGTCTTCGTCTAATAATTCTAAAGAAATATCAGATATAAGCTTTGTACAGGAATCTTCAGTCTCTAAAGAGACTAAAGACCAAGACATTTCTAATCATGTTACATCAGAAAATCTTAATTCTCTAGCTTCTGTAAAACAATCATCAGACATTTTTAGTATGTATTATGATAAAGCAGAAATTCTACTAAAATCTATGACATTAGAGGAAAAGGTTGGGCAGATGTTTCTTGCTAGATATCCTGGAAGTAGTGAAGCAATTATGGAAATACAATCAGAGAATCCTGGTGGTTATATTTTGTTTGGAAAAGACTTTGCAAATAAAACAAAAGAAGATATCAAAGCAGAACTTGAGAGTAATCAATCACATAGCAAAATAGGTTTGATATTTGGTGTTGATGAAGAAGGTGGCTTGGTAACACGAGTTAGCTCTTATTTAAATTTTAGAGACAGCAAATTTAAATCTCCACAAGATTTATTTAATATTGGTGGCATGCAGGCTATATTAAATGACTCTAAAGAAAAATCTGCATTATTAAAAAGCTTAGGATTAAATATGAATCTAACACCTGTAGTTGATATTGCAACAAATTCTTCATCTTTTATATATGATAGAACTTATGGTAAAAGTCCTGAAGATACATCTATATATACATCTGAATTAATTAAAACAATGAATTCAGATAAAATAATCTCTTCAATAAAACATTTTCCAGGTTATGGAGATAATGTAGACACACATACGGGAATTGCTATGGATAACAGAGATTATTCGATATTTGAAACATCAGATTTTTTACCTTTTAAGAGTGGAATTGAAGCCCGGCTCTCCAACAGTTTTGGTAAGTCATAATATAGTTAATTGTATGGATTCCACTAAACCCGCTTCATTATCTAAAAATGTTCTTAAAATTTTAAGAGAAAATTTGGGATTCTCTGGACTTATAATAACTGATGATTTGGCTATGGATGCAGTTAAAACATATGTTAAAAATGGTGAAGCTGCTGCTTTAGCAGTACTTGCGGGAAATGATCTTATTATATCTTCATCATTTGTAGAACAGAAGCATGAAATTTTGACTGCTGTTAAAAATGGTATAATATCAGAAGAGGTTATAAATATAGCTGTTCGAAGAATATTGGCATGTAAATATTATTATGGGATTATAGAATAAGTATGGTTTAACAATTCAAAAACTCCACTAGAGTACTTGTGGAGTTTTTGATATTTTTATTTATATATTTAATAATTTACATTGATCTTTATACCATGCTGGTGTACATATCATAATTATTTTACAATTCCCGTTCCAATAATAAATCTCTTCTTTGTCTATTAAAATAACATCTCCTTGCTTAAAAGATACTGTTTCTTCTTTCTTACAAATTGCCCCGCTTCCTTCTAATATATAACAAATCTCTTTACATTTTTCATTAGTACAATATCCACTTTCTGGATATCTTCCATTAATAGTATTTATACAAAAATCAATATCCTTATCATTTAATTCAATAGAATATTCTAATAGTTGACTTGTATTACTGTTTTTTATTATCTTAGCATTATTACTTTTTACTATTTTCATATTTTTTATATCCTCTCATATAATTTTATTATTATTTAACAAAAAGTACATTAATTATATTTTCATATCTGTCTTTTAATATTTCTCTAGTTTTTGGGCTTAATTTATTATAATCTCTTTCTAATTTTTTTCTTACATATTCCTTACCATCTGAAATAGATAAGTTCATTTCATTCTATATTTCTAATATATCTCCATCATTTGGGAAATTCACGCTATTAATTCCTTCAACATTATAATCTGCTCTATGTATTGCATAAAATTTACAATTTGGATATTCTTTGTGTAGTTCTTTAAAGTCTTCTAATCCCATATGCATATCTGTTGTTTTTAATCCTGTTACATCAGAAAACATATAATCTGATTTGCCACACATTTTATAATAATTATCACAAAAACCTGTATCACATGCATATGATAATACTTTATTGTCTTTTTCTAGTATGTATCCATTTATTGGTATACATTGTCCATGTTTTAAAGATAATGCTGTTATTTTAAATGTTTCTGTTTTATATTGTTCTTCATTTAGTAATTCTATAAACTGGAGATTATATTTTTCTTCTATCTTATCATATTTGTGTTTATTTCCATCACTGTGAGTAAAATTCATTAATTCTATTGTCTTTTTTCTTATTCCTATGGGGCCAATTATAATAAGTTTATTTTCCATTTCTTTTCTTATTTTTCTTCCGAATTAATAAATTTGGAATATCTAAAAAATGATCTGCATGAAAATGTGATATTATTAAATAATTAATTGATTTTGTATAAATTTTTAATCTCTCTATTTGCTTTACTGTTCCCATACCAATATCAAATAATATATCATCTACTAATATACTTGTATTACATCTCGTTGTACACCCCATTGTTCCTGTTCCTATAAAATTTACTCTCATTTATTAATTTTCTCCTTTACATTTTGATATCAATCATACTATGTTTACTTATATCACATTCCTTACAAATCATCAACGAGTTTTAGTAATACTTTATTAAAGTTTTTATTTATATGTATCATTTTGTTAAATTTCCTTTTGTTTACTATTTTTTAATCTACATATGATTTCTAGACATTAATTATTAAATTGAGAAACAATCCATTTAATAACCTGTAACTTTATGTTCATATACTCTTCTTTATCAAATTGCATATTAGCAATACAATACCTACGATTAGCAATATGAGAACAAAACATACATTCATACAATGAATTAGCGTCTTGAATAAAAAATGAATTGCTAATTTTGGAAGAGCATATAACACTATAGCTATTAGAACAGCTACCAGAATCATCTACTTTAATACAATAACTTAAATTTGAACTCCTTTGACATGCAAGAACATATTCTGAATCACCACATCCATCAGTGAAAATAACATTCTTACATTTTCTACAGTCTTGGCTTCTGTATACATTTTCACAATTATAAATTGTATCACTTTTTGAAACATTAATACTATCATAATTTCTTTCTGTAGTAGTATAATTTATCTTATTCCAGAATTTTAAAATATCATCAAGAGATGTTATTTCTTTTTTTGGTCTTATCCAACCTTTATACTCGTCATATTTTCTCATATTATTTTGACTTATGTACTTATTAGAGTTAATTGATGATGCCCATGTTTCGCATCCATCAACTGCATCTATTACTTTATTAGGTAATTTAATGTCAAAGGCAAATTCTGAAAGTACTTGTTCTAAATTTAATTCACATTTTTGTTCAAAAATACCCATAAAAATTTCATTTAACACTTGTTTACATTGTTTATTATTCATTACAACTCACCTTCTTTCTTGAAGTAGATTGCTTAATAATAATATCTTTTAATGTTTCTTTAGTATTAATACTAAAGCTTTTGTTTTTCTCTTTGACTATTTTTTTTGGGGCTATACTTTTCTTTTTTATATTTGTTTCCTTTATTGGAACCTGTATAAAATCTAGAGTTCTTCCTTTAAATGCTGAAAGCATTCTACCATCTTTTGCAATTCTTACAATACATTCTCTATCATTTAATTCTGAAAACATTTTTAACCTTATAGCTACTGAATTTCTTACTGCAACTTCCATTTGAATATTTCTTTCTAAAATAATTGCGTCCATTCTTGAAACTCTAAAAATAAAATAATTTACAACATTTGTAAATATTGCTTTTTGTAAATTTTCACTAATTTGATCAAAATATTGTGTAGCTAAAATTAAAGACAAATTATATTTTCTTGCCTCTGATAAAAATCTATTTATTATTGGATTTTCAATTATAGATACTTCATCTACAACTAAAATAATATGTTCATTAAAGCTGTGTGATTGAACTAATTGTAAAATTTGTTGCATTGTAAATCCAACTATTGTTTTTATAATATTTAATCCAAGAGCCATTTGATCTAATGAAAATATTGTTACAAAGTTTTGATTAATTTCTTCTTCAATATCTTTCAATGAATTAATATTATTCATAGCTGGTAATAGTTGCATTTCATCTATAAAAGAAATTATAGGAGATATTGCTTCTTGATATGATTTAGTTTTTAATTCATTAAAATCCATTCTAAAAAATTCTATTATGTTAGGTTGTATACTATTTTCGACTTTTTTTATCACTTTATTCCTGTATTCTATTTCTGTTAATAATTTTCTTAAATTTACTAAATTGAATTGTCCTTTTTGTAATAATAAATGTATACTATATCTGAGTACTCTTTCCAATTTAGAATTATATTTATCTGCAATTATACTTTTAAATATTGAAATAATAGATTCTGTCATTGAAATTATATCTTTACATGAATTTGTAAATAAATCTATACTACTTTCCTCTGTTTCAAAATCTATTATATTAGTATCTTTCAATCCTCCTATATCATCTTTCATTGCACTATGAGGATCGATTATTACTATTTTATATTTTAGTTTATTTTGACTGTTTAAAGATAAATTCTTTATTATAGAGCTTATTAATTTAGATTTTCCTGTACCACTTGCTCCAACTACTATAGAGTGTTTTGCAAAATCATAATCTTTATAACTCAAATACAATTCATTTTGTAAATATGGAAATACATCTGCCTTTAATATAGCATTTTCTTTGTTACTACTTAATACATTTATTACCTTTTTTGCATCTAAATATTTTGCTTCATCTTTTTGATAAAAAAACCTTATATGTGTATTAAAATCAATACTTATAAATTTATATATTTCACTATTCCAAAATATTTTTCTTCTTATAATTTTATTTTGTTCATTTTTCAGATAGAAATGTGTTGTTGATAAATAATTATTTTGTTTATATGTAAAAAAACTAATTTTAATTTTTTTTATTTTTTGCAATTTTACTGTATCAAATTTATCATACACATCTAATAATGTTTTACAATTACTTGTAAGCATATAAGGTATATTATTTTTCGCCTTTTCTCTTAATATTGTATCTGATTTTTTTATTAGAAAGTCTCCTAATTCTCCTAATATAGGAGGAAGCATTCTTTTTGTTTCTATATAATATCTTATATAATTGTTCTCGATAACTATCCATAAATTCCACTTTCCAATTATTCCATTTATTTTTGATATTTTTAATATAAATTTTAACCATTCTTCACTTTGTACATATGATGATGTTAAAAATATTTCAAATACATTTTTCTTCATTTTTTTATATATAATCTAATTATCAAGATGCTGTACTAATAATTGGATTATCACTCCTTTCTTGTTAAAATTCTTATAATATATATAACTTTATTTTTATTGTCTTTTAAGATTATATTTAATTAAAATATATAAAGACTGACTTTTTTATTTCAAAAAAAGTCAGTCTTCTATTGGTATTAAAAAATCTGTAATTTCATCATGATAATACTCTATTTCTGGTAAATCTTTAAAATTATATTTACAACTTGGCAGAAACTTATAATAAAAAATTTTAGATGCTTTTTGTATATCTTGTGCTTCTTGTGAATTTATTCTTATTAATATCCATTTACTTTTTGGAATTATTTTCTTCTCTAATCCTTCATTTTTCTTATTATATAATATCCAATATGAATTTACATTCATTCTTTCTTTTTCTTTGTATTCTATTAAACCGTATTCAGGTTTTCCATATTGTTTTTTTATTTCCTTATAAAAATTTGGTGCATCCTCTTTTATTTTTTCATTATTAGTGTATTTATATTTTCCATATAAAATCATTTGTTCTTTTTCAATAATTTTATATTCAATATCGTTATTTTGTTCATCAGTTTCATTAAAATGCAATTTTGTATACATTTTCAGTTTTTGAGGATTTTTTCTCACCTCACTTGGCTTTATTCCATGAAATTTTTCAAATGCTCTCGAAAATGCTGTTGCATTGTTATATTGATATTTTATTGCTATATCTATTACTTTTTTGTCTTTTAAAAATAGCTCTTCACCAGCATTTGAAAGTCTTCTTTTTCTTATGTATTCAGATATTGATACATTACTTATTAGTGAAAATATCCTTTGAAATGTATATTCATTTACTCCTATCATTTTTGACAATTCTTTATAAGAAATCTTCTCTTCTAAATGATTTTCTATGTATTCTATTATTTTATTCAATTCTACATAAATATTCATAATATTTCTCATACTTTCTTTATAATTTACTTAATTTTGTATATAAAAAATTATTATCCTGCTTCTTCACTTTTTTCTAGATAAGTTTGTGTTCTTTTCAAATATACTGTTGATATTATTAAAAAGAACATCAATATTGATACTGAAATTGATAATATATTTACATCATAAAAATAATTATATAATACATACACTAAACTATAACTAATTATTTGCCCTATTGTCATATATATATTATATATAAGTATATGTTCTTTTTTATAGTCTACTAAATTATCTGTTTTTATTGCTGCATAAACTATACTGCATGATTCTGACTCTATTATTGTTCCAAGAGAATTCATTAAGATATAATATATTAGTAATGTTAAAAAGCTTGCATTATATACAACAAACAAAGATGACACAAATATTAAAATAGCTAGATATGGATAAAATCCTTTTTTAATGTTTTTATTATTTATTATTTTTAATACTTGTAATGATAATATTGAAATTATTGCAAATACCGAATTATATGTACCAAAATCCATTTCTGTTCCTAGTCTTAAAAACAATACTATTGGCAATAATTCTACCATAGCACCTTGTGAAGATATTCTTCTATAAAACATACATTTATATATATCTTGTATATGTTTTTTGTCTTTTGTTATATTAAAGAATTTTTTTATTTCTAGTTTTTTATCACTAACAGTACAATCTTTTATTTTAAATGATACTGCTATAATAATTAGTGCTTCTATCATTAAGATAATAAATAACATATAATAAGAAAATTCTTGTATTATAAATCCTGAAAAAATAGGTGTTAATATAGTTGCAATACCTGAAAGTATATTTACATTTGCAACAAAACTGCTCATAGTTTTATTATTATTAGAACCAATTATAATTAATTCATATGGAACTGAATAACACATTTCTGCAATACTTTCTATAAATTTAATAATAAATATATATTTAACTATTTTTTCTTTAAAAATTAATAATAAGGCTATTGTTAATATTAATAACGGAAAACTTGATTTATATATTATCGAAGCATTTTTTGAGTTTATAAATTTTAGTATTATATAACCAATTATTAAATTAGCTATCACACCAAATAGACTATATTTAATTATAAAGCTTAAATCATTATTCACTATTTTTAGTATATATATGTTGAAAAACAAAGAAAAGAAAACTTTTATAAATTTTCTTAAAAAAGATATTATGGCTATATATTTTCTATTTTTTTGCTCCATTTATTTCCTTCTTTCTTATTATTTTAAAAATTATTTTAAAAATTTATCATATGTGTATGGTTTATTGTTTTATATCCAATTCATTAATTTTGATGTTTTAAATGAATATTTTTCTTATTTTACTATATTTAATAAAAATCTCTATTTTTTTACTATTATAGAAAATTGATTTGAATTAGCTACTTTTCCTTTTACTTCAGAAGAATTAAATAATGGATTGTCAAAGAAAGCTAATATTGAATAATTTTTACTTTGAAAATAATCTGTAAAAAATTCCTTTTTATATCTATTAAAATATGTTTTATATTTTGGATTAAATGGTTCGTCCTCAAATATCTCTTTTTTATCATCTAACCATTCCATTACATTAATAGCTATTAATCCTTCATTTTTTAAAATTTCATCAAATCTGTCTAATATTTTTATACATTCAGTATCATTTACATGAATTAATGTAGCAAAACAAATTATTGCATCAAATGAATTTTCTAAAAATTCTAGATTTCTAATATCCATTACTTTAAATTGTGCTTTTGGTGCATTTTTTCTAGCTACTTCTATCATATTTTTAGAAGCATCTATTCCTACAACATTAAAATCACCTTCACAATTTTCGGTTAAATATTTTGGATAATCACCAATGGCTGTTCCTACATCTAAAATTTTTGCATTACTGTTTAATTTAGAACATATAAAATCCATTTCTTTTTGAAATTGTACATTTCCTTTTAAATCTTTTGTTTTAAAATATGAAATATACTCGTTAACTATGTTATTATATGTTTCTATGGTAATATCAGTTTTATCTTTATTCATCTCTATTTTCCTCTTTTATAATAATCTTTTTTATTTAATTCCATAAACTGTAGTAACTAATGGATTTAAAAAATATATTAAACTATTTTCCGTTTTAAATTCAACAGCATTCCAATTAGGTCTACTTATAAAATTTAATCTCATTTTATTACTGCTATTAGAGTTGATGTAATATATTGTGGCTTAATAAACTTGTTTATTAATTATAAATCTTTGTAAAATTTTACATACTGGTCTATATATAATTCGTTCGTTGGATTGTATTTTAGAGCTTTTTGTATATCCTGTTTAGCTTGTAAATAATTTTTATTCATATAATAAGCTACACTTCTATTATAATATGCAAAATCATTTTCTTCTAATAAGTATATAGATTTATCAAATTCTTTTATTGCTTCATCTAATTTTCCTAATTGCATAAAATTTATACCTTTATTAGCATAAATCTCATATTTATATCCAACTATCTCTTGTAGTTTATTCCAATCTTCCAGAGCTAAATTATCTTTTTTTATTTTTGTATAACAAACCGCCCTTGAAAATAACGCTTCTTTTAGTCTTTTCTCCTCTACTATACACCAAGAATATTTTTCAATAGCTTTTAAATATTCTCCTTTCTTTTCAAATATCTTTGCTGTAAAAAAATTCTTTAAAAATGAATTCTTTTTATCTTTTGAGATATTTTCTATTTCTTTATAAGCTATTTCATACTCTTTTTTTTCTATAAGTGAATTTATCTTCTCTTCAACAAGGCTTGACTTCCAATATTTTTCTAAATATCCTTTCCATAAATTGTCTGGATCATGTATGTATAACTCTCCTCTATTATAGTAAACATCTATTCTGTATTTTTCTTTTATGATTCCTTCTATATATTCTTGTAATTCTTTTTTTCCTTTATTGTATTCATCTGCTTCTATTTGAATCAATTCTTTATCTATTAAATTTAAAATTGTTATTAAACGATCTAATTCCATATTTTCGAAATCTTCATATAATGGAGAAGGTAAATTAAACATTATCGAATTTTTGCTCGTCTTTTCAATTACTAAATCGTTAAAATAGTAATCATATATCTCAACAATATCCTCTATGTTTCCTATATCAATTATATTATTGTGTTCATTCATGTAATTCACAAATATATTATCATCTGAATTAATAATAATTCTTAATTCATTTTGCTCAGAATAGTACATATCTTTTAATAACAGTTCTTTTGGGTATGTTACTGTTAAAAGATAAGGCTCATCTTTATTAATATATTCAATTGGAGAAATAATAATCTCTTCTTCTTTTATTCCAATTTTTTTTAAAGTTTCTTTTACTTTTTTTAATAACTTATTAGGATTCTTAATAAATAATACAACTGGTTGCTCTAATTCATTTATACTTGAATATGCTTCTTTTGTAATACCATCTGAAAAATCAGTAAAATATTCACTTTTTACAAATGAAGTATAATGTGCTTTTCCTTCACAATCAATACTTTTTTTATTAAAAATATTGTCATTTAGTCCATAGAAGCATAAAGAATATATGTCTTCAATTGATTTATTTCTAAAATGTCTTAGTTTATTATCATCAATAAAAGTTATTGGTTCATTTTTAATTGTTGATTCACTATAGTTATCCTTATAAACAGCCATAAATGTTCCTTCTAAAATATCACCTCTCCCCTTATTTCCATTTATCTCTTCTACAATCCAATTTTTAGGTTGATTAAAATAAATTTTTCCTTCCTTAAAGGATTGCGCAAATTTCCTTCTAGTACATCTAAATAACATAATTGTAGAAAAATCAAAATCAAGTACTTTTTTTGTTCTTACATCTTGTATATTCTCTTTTTTATCCATTATATTGTTCCTTTCTAATTTTTTATCATACATAAATATATGTTCTTTTACATTAATTCTAAATAGGATATTATTAGATTTGTTAACTATTTAAAATTAGTTAACAAATACAACATTTTTAACTTCTCAGATCACTTAAACTATGAATATAGTTAGTGAACATATCATTTATATTGTTTCAATATCCTTATATGGAATATATCCCCAATTTTTAGGCTTTATATTTTTAAATAAGTAGTTTCCCATAGCATTTCCATTTACTAATTGAGGCATTGGTGGAAAACAAATATTAATATATAATAACATAGCTGCCAATGTAAGTTCATTCCACTCTTCATAATAATATCCACATATTTTATTATTATATGGAATAATCTCTTCTATTTTATAATTTACTAAAATTCCCCTTTCATTAATCACAATATAATCAAATTGTTCTTCTATTGGAATATTCTCTTCCTTATAATATTTTATAATATTATTTATTAGCTTATTTATATCTTGAACTGCTATTATTGAAAAAATAACTGTAGGAATTTGCCTTGAATATTCTATATATTCTGTTCTTTCATTATATTTCAACATAATTGGCGAATTTGTTCTTCTTAGTTGTTTTACAGATTGTATTTGTATTAAAGCTCTTTTTAATTCTTTAAAATTCGAGATATCTGGTTTTATCTCAATAGCACACTCCACTCCATCAGCTAATATTATAGAATACTTATTCCCACTATCTATTGTATATGGGTGACAAGGATTTAATAATATACAATCAATGGAATCTGATTTTTTATTGTTGATATCTATTATTCCACCTTTAGTAACTCTATATGGATATGGAAAATATCTTGATATAAATTCTTGAAAATATCCTTCTCTAAAGTCTGCTATTTCTTGTGGAGTTCCCTTTCCTTTTATTGAGGCTTTATTAAAATTTTCTTTCATTTCCTTTGATTCGAATTTTAAAAGTTCTATTATATCATTCATAGTTATTCTCCTAATAATTATTAAACTTAGTTTTTGTAACCATTTAATATATAATCATTTTTACTTTTTATCTTATTTAAACTAACATCTTTTCCATTACGTATATCTTTCCTTAAATAAAAAAATCATGATTTTCATTTTTCTTTGTTCACTATTATATATTGTTTCATCTATATTTTTGAATTCTTCTTATTTAAAATTTCTATTATATATATAATTGGTATCATAGCTCTATTTGTAAGTCTTTATATCTTTTCTACTGCTTTTATTGTATTTTTTATCTTTTCATTAAAATCTTTATAACTTTTAATTATTACTCTATTAGAGTGTTCTTTATATGCTTCTAATAATCTATTATCAGTATTTATTGTCAATTCAAAATCTTCTCTTCTGGCTTTATTATTATCTGATGTATATAATTCTGGAAATGTTTTAGCTACTGCCTCCATATGTATAATGCCATCATAACTATTTAATATATTTTCATATGTAGTATTGAATTTATTAGCAATTTCATCAAAATCCTCTCTATCTATAAACATCATAGCATCTATTGGAGATCTATCAAATATAATTAAATTTTTGACATTGTCTGATAATGAAATCGCTTTTTCAAAAGTTTGTTCAATTTCAATCTGCATTTTTATTACTAATTCTTGAAAATATTTTCCTCCTACCTTTTGTGGTGTAATTCCTCCAAGTATTAATATAGTTGCCATTTCACTTACTATATATACATCATATCCTAATTTCAAAAAATGCTCTTTTATATACTTTAATGACTCTGTTTTTCCGCCACATGCTCCTCCTGTTAATACTATTTTTTTACATATTTTATCATTCATATAAAACCCAATTCCACCTTTCTCTTAACTACATTATAATATCTGTTTTTGAATATACTCACTTATATTATTACCATCTTTCTCACATCCCTTTATTCATATATTATGCATAGAAATTTAATATTTTAAAATATACAAACTGTTATTTACTTATTCTGACTTTTCAATATTCCAAGCCCTATATGTAGTTTTCTACCTTCTAAAATGTACTTTTTTAGTTTATTTTGTAGTGTAGTTTCTTCTTTCAAATTTTCATAATTTATATTGCAACCCTTTTCTTGAAAAACGAAATTCAAAAAATCTTCTATATTTTCTGTTTGTTCTATTATCTCAAATTTATTTTTGAATTTGAGAATGTTACTATTTTCATCTAAAATATTATCAAGCTCATTACTTAGTAACCATGTATTTGTATAATACAATAATCTTGAAATATCTATTTCTGGATAGAATTTTTCTAATTTTTCCTTAGATTCATAAATTGATTTTTCAACGTCTTCAATATTAAGATTATTTCCTCTTGGAATATGTATATAAATATAATCACCATCTTTATAATTCTTAACATTTATAGGAGTTTCTTCATCAAATTCATATTGTAATCTTCCTACCTGAATTATCTTTCCATTCATAAAATATGAACCCCATACCATTTGACTAAATCCTATACCATCAATATTGAATCTTTGCTTGTCTATTGTACAACATTGATTAATGTTTTTTATTTGTTCTTCAATTTGTTTTTTATCAAATTTTCTTTTTTTCATATTTTTTAAATGTATTTCATTTCCACTTAACAGTACAACTACTGGAATCATATAATTTCCAATATTTTTAAATAATCTGTCTGTTTCCTTCCAATTCCAAATATCTTTATATAAACCAGTCCTATCAATATATAATATGTAATGCCATAAATAACTTAAAACCTTTAAATAAACATCTACATTTATCATATCTAGCGTTTCTAAATATTTATTCTTGAAAATTTCATCATTAATATTATAATATTCTAATACTTTAATAGCATGTTTTTTATCAAGCCATTTTATCTTATTTGGAATATTTCGTTTAATGTTTTCAAATGCAATATTCCATGATTGAGGTGCTTCTTCCAACCCAATATATTTTGCTAATTCATCCATTTGTAAATAATTTCTTATTTTATACTCTTTCCTCATATTTTCCTCATTCTATTAGACTTATTATCCTATCCCGTATATATAAGAATATAACCTTAATATTCTTTATCTATAAGTATATACATTATTTTTGTACTTTATTAATTAATATAATCTATAATTAGTTCAACCCATCTTTTTATTCTCAAATCACTAGCTTCATTAGTATACCACCCATATTCACTTGTAACCATTATATTTCCACTATATTCTTCTAATAATGTATTAGGCTCTTCAAATGCATATCCAAATATTTCATTATTTCTTACTTTATTTTCTATTACTTTTGAATCAAATAACTGTTTTCCTGTACCACTAATTAAAATACAGTTTTTTTTCATCTTATCTAACAGGTCATTAGTAATTATTTTCTTTGTTTCTTTATTAATTGCTAGACATATATATATAATGTCACATTCTTTAAATAGTTTATCAAGTTCTATAAACTTATAATTATTATCTTTTTTGGTTCTATTCCAATAATAAATATCCATTCCTATTCCATCACATATTTGTGCAATTCTATAACCAATATTCCCAAGACCAACAATTCCTACTTTTTTATTCTTTAGCTCCATTTGTAAAAATGGCTCTGAAAAATCTTGTTTATTATTGTTTTTTATTTGAAGAGGTATTTTCTTTGATAATACAAACATATACATAACTAAATATTCTGCAACACTTTCAGAAGCGTATTTAGGTATATTTATAACATCTATATTTTTATCTTTACAAATATCTAAGTTTATATAGCTTTTATCTGTCGTTCCAACAAAAATCGCTTTTAGATTTTGAACTTCCATTAATATATTATTAGGAAAACTCCAACCAGCATAATCAGGATCATAAATTATTATTTTTTCATTATTATCTTCTTTTAATTTTTTATAATTTTCTTCATTATTATTACTAGAATATAAAATATTTCCTAATTTAGAAAGTTGATTTACATAATCGTTTTTAAAAATTTCTTTATCCGCTATAAAATATATATTCATATTTATACACCCTCCTATTAATTTATATATTCAATAATATATTCATCATTTACAATGCCTCTATCCTTTTATCTAATAACTTTATATATTGTGTATTAAAATATATCATAGTCTTGTCTCCTTTAAAACGTATAATGACCTTATCTCATATTTTTATTTTAGATAACTATATTTTTCACATACTATTCTATAAATTTCTTTTGCACCATTACTTAGTTCTTTTTCATCTATTTCACCAATTTTATATCTTTCATATCCTAAGCATTTATTAGGTTCTGCTATTTTTAATTCTCCACTTTTTAAAAAGCCTTTATACACCATATATATCCAGGTTTGTTCTTTATTATATCTATTATCAAATGTAACGGCATAAGTCGATGTAATAAATTCCTCTATTTCTATATTTGCTTCTGTTCCAACTTCTTCTACAATTTCTCTATTTAATGCAGTTTTAAAATCAATATCACTTTCTTTAACTCTTCCACCTATTGTTTCTAGTTTTAGTCTTTCATCTCTACAACCTAATCCTCTTCTTTGAAAAATTATTTTGTTATCTTCATCGAAAGCATATACAATAACTGCAACTTCATAATCTTTTGATATCTCATCTTTATCTTTTAAAATCTCTTTTAATTCTTTCATATTTTTTACTTCTTGTGTAAATAATTTCATTATTCCCTCCATATAATTACTTTTTGCAATATATTATCATAAAGAGACAAAAAAGGAAAGTGCTTTTCCAAACACTTTCTTTTTAAATCTTTTATTGAATCTATGGTACAATTTCTACAAACATTCTTTAAAAATATTAATAATATCTTCTTTATTCATATCTATAAATCCTTTTACTGTACCATTGCTACATATACGATTTGCCATTTCTTCAAAATGTTTATCATCTATATTTAAATCAGATAAATTGTTGGTTAATTCTAAATCTTTATAACATAAGTTTTCTAAACATTCTATTGATTTTTTTGCAACTTCCATCTTAGGTAAACTTGAATCAATATTCCATACATTAACTCCAAAACTATAAAATCTATCTATAGTATTTTCATTTAATACATATTTTAAATATCGTGGAGTTAAAATGGCTAATCCTAATCCATGAGTAATATCATAAAAAGCAGACAATTGATGTTCTAGCAAATGACAAACCCATATGTTTGGTTGTTTATCCATTCTAGTAAATCCATTTATTGCCCAAGATGAAGCCCACATTAAATTAGCTCTAGCTTCATAGTTTTTTGGTTCATTATAAGCTTTTTTAGAATATTTTATTACAGTTTTCATTAATCCTTCCATTACTGTATCTAACATATATAATCCATTATTTCTTGAAAAGTAAGTTTCCATTATATGTGATAAAATATCAAAACTTCCACAAGCAGTTTGGTATTTATTTACTGTATATGTAATAGTTGGGTCCAAAAAAGAAACTTTAGGTAAAAACAATGGACTTTTTATACCCTTTTTTTCATTCATTTCTTTATTAGAAATAATAGCATTGTTATTCATCTCAGAGCCTGCTGCTGACATTGTTAATATAGTAATTATAGGAATTGTTTTTTGTATTTCAGCTTTTTTTAGCACTAAATCCCATGTATCTCCATCATAATATTTACCTGCCGAAATAAGCTTGCAACTATCTATTACGCTTCCTCCACCAACACCTAGAATAACATCAATATCTTCTTTTTTGCAAATATTAGATGCTTCATTTATCGATGTATGTTTTGGATTAGCTTCAATTCCTGAAAATTCAAATATTTCTATATTGGAATTTTGAAGTTCTCTTACAATATCTTGATAAAGTCCTATTTTCTTTATAGAACCTCCTCCGTAAACCAATAATACTTTATTTCCATATTTTTTTATCTCTTTACTTAAATTTCCTTGTAATTGATTTTCTCCAAAATATACTTTTGTTGGAATTTCATAAACAAACTTATTCATCTTATATCTCCTTTTCTTCTATATTGATTCCATATTCAATAAGTGCTTCAGATAAATATTGATTTGACTTAACAATAATTTTTTCATAATCTTCATTAGATGCATTATTAAACAATTCTATTAACGAATTAAATTCTTTTCTTCTCCTTGATATAAATTCTTCTCCATTTCCTCTTTTCCTAAATCTATCTACATATTCTTCGAAATTGTTTGACATAGGAAAAACTAAAATAATTCTAGTATCTTTTGAATTTCTTTTAAAATAATCACTATCAATTGCTTTAAAAACATGCTCTATAAATGGTGATACAACAATTTTATTTGCTTCAAGTTCTGTTAAAACTGCATTGATAAAGTTGTTAGGATAGTCAGGATTTTCAGTACGTAATGAAGTTTGACCTTTTCTTTGTTCTAATGGTAAATGTCTTATAGTTTCATCATAAATATACTTATAATCTTGAAAATCCAAATCAATCACATTATTATAACTATGTTCTAGTTCTGTTTTGCCTGTTCCCATATATGCCAACATTAATAATTTGTCTTTCATAATTATCATTTCCTTTTCATTACTTTATTCATTTCATACGAATTTCCAACTATTTAATACTTTAGGATAATTGCTATACTATTTTTTTATTATATTATTAATATTTAACTGCTTCTTTTATTAGTTCTCCCAAATATGGTCTTTTACAATTAGACAAGTTATTTAATTCTTTTAATGCATTTTCTTTTTTTAGAAAAATCAATTTATTAAATTCTACCTCTAAATTATTTGTAATTAAATATTCTTTGTATTCTTCAAAATATTGTTTTAACTCATCTTTAGTACAATTCATTTTACCAATAGCAATAAATCCATATGCATTTCTTGTTTTACTAGGATATTCTATAAATGATATTTTATAATCTATATCATCCAAATTAAGATTTAATTCTTCTTTCAACTCTCGCTTTATATTAGAATCTATATTGATTATTCCATTTTCAATATCTCTAATATCTATTCCTCCTCCTGATATTTGTAAACAATATGGCATAGATGTTGTTTTATCCATTTCTCCTATTACAAAATAATCGTCTTTTGTTAATAATAAAATTCCACCCCAAGGTGAACAACATCTATAGTTATCTTCTTTAATTCCAACTCTTTCATCATATAAATAATGAGCATAATTAGATTTAGTAACAATCATTTCAATATTCTCTTTGGTTTCATTTACTGTTTCTACAACATAATCTTGCCCATTATATAAATTGGGATTTTCTTTTACAGCTTCTGTCCAGAACCTCTTTATACTGTCTTTAAGTTCCTTAGGCAGTTTAATTTCTCTATCTTCAAATTTTAATATAATAGGTTTGCTTACTTTTACAATTTTACTCATCTCATTGCTCCTTCAATTTATAAAAATTATACTTCTATATTGAATTCATTTAATAATTTTATAATATCTTTTTTACTATTAGGTTCTACTCTTCTACCTAATATTCCTAATTCATTTGCCATACTATAACTTCTATTAGTATCATCATCTATAAATAAACATTCTTTTGCTTTTAAATTATATCTTTCCAACAATATTTTGGAAATTTGGTGATTTTAAAAATTTATCTTTTATAAAATTTCTTTCTTCTTCATTTTTTGCAAGCTCCGTTATTATAGATGAATGTGTACCTTTTATAATTACATTGCCTAAATCGAAAATTATATTTTTTATTATTAATATTCTCCATTCTTTTTAATTGTTATTCATTGTCTATAATTGCTCTTGTACATTTCTATGAAAACCACTAGATAGTTATATGCTTGTTAACCTTGACTTTATTTTATAAATCACATTAGAATTATTGTAGAGGGTTAAATTAATTTTTCTAATACAGAATGTCCATATCTAAAGTTTCTACTTTTAATTTCCTTTAGTACTTCATCTGTTATTTTAGAATAATCAACATCTTCTTTATAACCATCAATTTTATTTATAAATTCATATTTATCATCTTCAATCAACGATAAGATACAAATAAGCATCTTTATCTTAAATATATCTATAGATTTTTTAATAATAGCTTTTTCTTTTGAATTTATAATATTAATCCATTCTGCTGATTTATATCTCACTTCCATACTATATATGTATAATATTATATAAATTATACTAAGTTGATTTATTTTCTTAGTTTTACCATTCAATTGCATTCCCAATGTCAAATAATTATTTCCATATATATCCTGTTCTAATACATTATTAATGTCTTTAGTGGCTATACTTTTATATAAATGGCCTCCTGGTCCTAATGCATTTGTTCCAAATGTTATGTGTACAGAATTTTCTTCTAGCAAACTAAAATTCTTATTTGCAGTTTCATCATACGAATTATTTGGTAATACTACCTTATATTCATAATGTTTATCTAAGTTTTCTCTTAACAAATAAACATTTGGTTCTTCATTGTATATTAAGTTATATATACATGAAATTTCTGGAACTAATGATAACAAATCTTTAATAGCAACATCATAATCATCTGGTAAATCATAATTTAGTAATTCATTTAGGTTATTAAAAGTTCCGTGTCTATCTATGTGAACAGAAAGTTCAGATAATCTGACATTTTCAATATTTTTACCAATTATAGTTAATCCATGGCTGGCACTAATTCCTTTTGTTGGATACTTTAATAAATACACTGCTTTAATTAAATTATTTAAGGAATAAAATAACGTTAATGGACTAGTTATTATACTTGTATTGCTAGAGTTATATAATTCTTCTGACTGTTTTATATAAAAATTTATTTCCTTAGATATTTTATTTAATGTTGTTTTCTTTATTTTAGGTTTTACTGACAAAATCTTTTCTTTAACAAATTCCTCATCCTCATAAATTGATAATAAGTCCCAACATTCTTTTTCTATATCATTAGTTATGATTTTCATCTTTCCTCCAACTTGTTCATAATAATTATTATCATTTATTTTTTGTTACATATTTTTGATTTTTATGATTTGGTTTTTCTGGTATAGTCATCTGTAGCAATCCTTTTTCCAATAAAGGTTTTAAGTATAGAATTGTAAAGTTTCTTGCATGTTTATATTCCATATATTCCATTATTTCTTTCTTGCTATGTGGTTCTTTACAAAATTCTAATATCTTTATTTCTTGTTCATTTAACTTAGTCGGTTCTTGGTCGGTTCTTGGTCGGTCTTTTACTTCATTTTCAAATCCATCATGCATAAATATTGTTGTAATAAAATAATCTCTTGTTTCATTTGTTTCAAACTCTGGCTCTTTTGAACCATTATTCTTTAATGCTCTTTTTATTTTAGGAACTCCTGTATTTCTACCTTCTGTTAATTTTAATTCTTTTAAAAATTCTCCTATTCTACGGTTTCTATATTTTCTTGCTATCATATTTTTATCTTCAATTGATTTTTCGCTTATTGAACGATCTGGTCCCGGATAGCTTATAATATGAATTCTATCTTCCATTATTCTTACTTCTACTGGTTCTCTTACATCATATCCTCTGTGATAAACTGCATTTACTAAAGCCTCTTCTATTGCTTGATATGGATAATTAAAAAATCTTACTGCTTCTGCTTGTCCATCTATCTTTAATATTTTTTCTACAATAACCGTATTTTTAATATATGTTAATGCACTCTTTATCATACTATCTATTGGTCCTTTAAATATTTGTTCTGTCATATCATCACCTTCTGGGCCATTTCTTAAATCCACAACTTCTATTTGTGAATATGGAAAGAACTTTTGTGGTTCATCATTAAAGAACATTAATCCTACATTTAGTGGTTTCATATATTCTGGTGTACCATCTACAATTCTCATACTTTTGCATAAATCCATAAAATCCATTGTTTCAGATTCTTTTAGTAAATCACTTTTTATTTCATATAGATAATTTTGAATTAGTGGCAATTTTAAGTCTCTAATCTCAGCTTCATGATTCATTCTGTCATCAAAAGGTATTGTTCTTGCCATATCATATAATTCTTTTTGCTCTGTTTCTGTTGCTTTTACTGTACTCGACATCTTTCTTATATAATATGAATATCCTTTTGAAAAATCTTTATCTAATGTTGTTGGACATTTGTATGGTCTTGTTTGTCCACCGAAACACCATACTACTAATATATTTTTACCTTTATATTGTGCAACATCTACTATCGGTGTATATGAAGGTTGAATTAACTTACATTTTGCTAATAACTCTTTTTGAATTTTATCTATTTCAGATAATTCAAGTCCTGTTATTGGCATTTTAGGTCTCCCATTTTCTTCTTCAACACCTATTAAAATATATCCTCCGCCCCAGTTATCTATATCATTTGCAAATGCACAAATTGTATGTAATATTGGTTCTGGATTCCAATTTTTCTTTAATTCTAATCTTGCATTTTCTACAATGTTTTCGTTTAGTATATTTTCTATACTTGTAGGTAATTTCATTCTTTCACCATCCTTATCAATTGTCTAATTTTTTAGGACAATTCAAAATTGTATAAGTATTTAAAATGGATCTTCAATCTCAAATTCAATTGGCTCTTGTTCTAAAAGTTCCAATTGTTCTTCAGATAAATATTTTTTATCTATAACTACACTTAATACAAATTCATTAAAGAAATTATCATTCATTATATAATACCCATTTACTTTTTCTTTATCTCCATAGCTATCTTCAATTTTCCATCTCTGTGGCTTATCATTAATTAAATTAACTCCTGTAAATGTCATAACATGATGCATACTAATATCATATAAATTTAATGCTTCTTCTTTTGATAATGTTTTTAAATTTAATGTATCTTCATAATTATATAATCTAGTATCTAATATTCCAGATTTTTTATCTCTAAACTTTAAGATATGTGCTCCCATATATACTGGAATATTATCTTTTAGTTGCTTTATTGTTAATTCTTTTAAATCGTCTATTGGTAAATTTAGATATTTAACATAAGAATCTTGATATACATTTCCTAAATATTTCTTTCTATATACTTTGTAATACTTCTTGTTATACATAGGCATATTTCCTATTGTTACAAAATTTTCTAATTCTAAATTTAAAAATCTATTTTTAAATTCGATTGGTGTTAAATTTTCAATCTTTTTATATTCGCCATTTTTATCTTTATACTCATAATTAAATTCTGTTAGTGGTTCTCCTAGTATTTTGCATAATAAAATATAATTTTCTTGTAAAAACTTATTTTTTGCTTCTCTTAATGAATTGATACCTGTTCCATTTTTCTTTAAATTTAGTAATTCTATAATATCCTTTTTTACTTTTTCAGTATATAAATACTCTACTTTTTCATAGTTTGTACTTTCAACTGCATTTGGATTATAAGAATATGGAACTATTCCATACTTATTTATAATTGCTACAAACAATTCCCAGTATCCACCTTCTGAAACACAATATTTTATAATATTTTCCTTATGAAGATAATCAAAACTAGTATCTTCTGTATTTATTATATTTTCATAAGCATTATTGGACTTTTCTAATTTATCAAAAAATGCAATATGGTTATTAGATAATTCTAAATCCATAACATTAATATTTAAATTTTTAGCTATATTATGTTTTATTAGATTCAAACCACCATATATCCAACATCTCCAGCTATCTTGTTGGTCACATCTTTTACTATCTGGTAATTCTATATTAAAAACTGGTTGATTTTCTATTATAATATCTCTATTAATACAAGCATTCTCTAGACCAGTTTTAGTTATTGCATTTTCTATTATTTTATTAGTTTTATTTGAATTATAAATTTTACTAAATTCTTCTATTTGTTTTAATTTTATTTGTTCATCCATTTTATCTCCTCCATGCTATTTTTAATATAAATTCCCATAATGATTTTTCTTATTTTATATTCTATACAATCTCTTCGCTATTTATATCAAATGATGGTGTGCATATAATTGCAAATCTTACTTTACCATCAATGCTATGTTTAGAATTTACAGGAATTAGAACGAAATCACCTTGTTCAACATTAGTTTTTTCACCGTCAATAGTTACAATTACATTTCCATCTAGTATGAAATAATATTTTATACTCTTTCTATTTATAAAAATTCCATGGAATCCATCCAATTCACCTATTACAAAATCCATAGGCATATTTTTTCCAGCAAACAGGTCTCTTATTTTCATATTATCTCCTACACTTCTTTCTTGTGCCATTTTATATTTATAAACCATTCTTCTTCCTCCAATTATATTTTTATTTATATTACCATAAAAACGAAAAAAAAGAAAGCCTTTTAACAAAGACTTCCAATTTAAGTTTTATCTCCAAACATTCATATTTTTAACATTAAATTTATACTACTCCGCACACCATATCAACTTCTATCGTTACCTTAATTTTATGATTTTCTATCCTTTTAATCTTATTTTTACCATTTCTCTCAAAACTACTAAAATCTTCAAATGCGGTAAACTCAACTATTGTATCGAATCTTTTAGATATAGCACCGAGCAACACTCCACGTGGCTCACACATAGGCTGTAGATAGTTTTGGCTTACCTCGTATGATGGCTGTTGATTTTCTTCTTCCTTTTCAGTACTTACTCTTGCATAGGCACATACTCTTAAATTTCCTTTTATTTCTTCTCCTGTCATTCTATTAATTCGACCTTTTTTCTTCTCTATAACTTGTACTTTCAAAATTAACCTTCCTTTCTCAAGTTTAGAGAATCTTTATGTGCTTATTACACATCAAAATATTAAATTTTCAAATACCTATATGCGTTAAATTGTATTCTTGTAGGATATTTTGCTTTAATTCTAAATATCTCTTTTCTTTGATTAGTCCTGAATTGAATGTTTTGTTTAGTATTGCTATTTTTATACTGCAATTAAAAATATTTTCGTTTAACTTGATATTTTTCGTATTATCAAAATTGATTTCATATAACATAAAAATCCTCCTCAACTCGAATTAAATTTCAAAAAAGGCAATCGAGTAGAGTAGAAAATTTTAATTAAATTAAAATTTTCGTCCCCTCTCACAC
>OJMO01000050.1_pt1 | contig 90655 bp, 102 predicted proteins | sample 1597241 | NCBI WGS metagenome assembly OJMO01 (sample SAMEA2452129, study PRJEB22498) | human gut metagenome | biome: human feces; feature: human gut; material: feces | place: Australia | collected 2012 | reverse complement strand
TGGGTATTTTGTTACCCTCTGCAAAACTATAAGTTATATTATACTCCCCAGCATAGCTGGGGGGTATTATTAAAGTTAAATAAATAAGGAAAATTTTATTCTTCCTTATTTTCTTTATATACAACACTATCATATATGCATAAATCATCATTTATTTTTATGATTAGTAAAATAAATAACTTTAAGAATATCATATAATTATATTTATGTATTTCTTCTGCTTTTTCATCACTTGGTTGTGTTCCATGTATATATCTGTTTCTTAAATCTAATCCATTGTTAAATTCGGATTTGTTTAAATAATAATTAAAATAATCTATTTCTGGATGTGACAATAAACTACTTTTGGTACAAAGGATTCCATCATTAATAAGTTCATCAATTGCTTTCCTATATTCTTCAGAATGTTTCCAATAACTGATAACTTCATTTTCATATAGGTCTTTAAAAATATATACTACCTCTTTTTTATTTATATTTAGATATCCTTCTTTATCTTCTATAATATAGCTGTTTTCTATTAAGTAATTTATTTCTTCTTGTGCATATGTAACATAATCTTCCTTTTTTATCTTTTCATTATTAATTAAATCAAAGAAAGAGTTATAACTCGTCTTAATTCTTTGTATATAATGTAACATACATTGATTAGAAAAAAAATAATATTCAATTAAATTATACTCTTCGGAATTTGCATACACATATTTATTTTTTATCATACTTTTAATATCTTTGAATAGTATAGGATTTGAAGATATTTCTATTAATTCATGGTCAATTTCTCCATCTTCAACAATCAGTTGATACTCTTTTAATATATGATCCATTTCTGATAATATAGTCCTACATTTCTCAAGAGTAGATGAATTTTCTGAAGGTATCGAAATGCGATATTCATTAATATTAAATTCATTCAATAGATATTCCTTAAAGAACCATTCTATAATATCTTCTATTCTAATATTTAAAGAATTTAATCTTTCATTGTATGCTATAATCTGTAAATTAGATAACATTTCTAATGTATCAAATGCTGTACCTTTTTTATATGCATTTTTTGAATTTATAAATATATATCTTTCGAATAACCCTAAATTACTTTTTTTGCTAGTAAACACAATTCTCATTTTCAAATCTGTATATCCAAATAAATATATAAAATTATTTAATAATGTAGGATAGTCTTGGTTTTCTTTAATCCAATTAAAATCATATACACATTTTATATCTCTTCCACTACCTTCTATTATAACTTCATGTTCTAATCTTTTTTCAGAAAACGCAACCGATCTTCTCATTTCTATACCAGGACTATCTTTAAAAAATTTTTCTGTTTGTTCCTTTATTTTTTTCTTAGTTAATAGCCTTGTCTTATCACTTATCTCTAATTCATTCTTTTTACTTTGAATATTCTCAATTATTCTTAAATAATTCAAATTAGCTTCTTCACTATTTATATAATTAATAATTAAATTTTCTTTATCTTCAATAGTAAGTTCATTTGGTAAATAAATCTGCTTATTATTTCCTTCGATTTCATATTTATCTAGTAAAATTTTAGCATTTTCAGGATACTCTAATAATTTGTTTCTTATTGAATTACCAAATTTTGTGACAATTTTTTTATTCTGCAATACATGTTGTAAAATATATCTGTCTTTTATCACTTTCTCAAATATACCTTCTGATATTCTTTTAAAAACATTGTATTTTTCTATCACATCAAAAAAATTATCATAATATCTATAATTCTTTTCTAATTCTATAAATATTTTTTCTATATTACTATCATCGATTTTACTTAAATAAATTCCTATTGATTTATTCATTTTTTTACATTTATTTTTTATATTGTTTATTTCTACATCTGTCCACTTTTTTAAATAGCACTCATTATGAATATACAATATTATATTATAAAATTCTAATATATCATTTATATTATAATCTATTTTATTTTCATCGTAGTTATTAACTATTTCATGAAGTTTTTTTAAATTATAACCACATCCCAAATCTGATTTTGAATAAAATTTAACTCTTTCCATAATTTCTCCTAATATACCATTATTTAAAGCAAATTGAACTTGCGTCATCATTTTTTTATTTCTTTTTCATAATTCTTAGAATCTCCATGTATCAATTTTGACCTAATATTGTATACATTGTATGCAAACTTTTTCATATCTATTCAGAGTACCTATATCTTTTATCACTTTACAATTCTTCCTTAATCTTTTTTCTCCCATAATTGTTCTATATATTTCCCAAATATCTTCTATAACATTTTCTTCTTTTATATCATCTACACTACATTGTAAAATATATGCAGAATATATAACTTGATATAAATCTATATCAAATTTCATTTTACTAAACCCAATTCTTTCATAAAAGTTTGCTCTTTTCTTTCTAATTTCATTTTCTTCTAAAGTTCTTCCTTCACCAACTTTTTCTATTTCTATAAAAATCCCATAATAATCTTTATATTCTTCTTTTAGCTTTCTAATAGCTTCTGTTCCATATCCCTTTGATTGATATTCTGGCAATATTGCAAAATAGTCCAAATGCACATATTTTATATCTTTTACTATATTAACAATAAAGAAGCCTATAAATTTATTTTCTACCATAATTTTAAGAAATGTTGTTATTTCTTTTTCAAAAGATGATTTTAAATGTTTAAAAGCTTTTCTCTCTTCTTCTGGAAATAACTTTTTATAATCTTCATACACATCTTTTTTAAATTCTTTAATATCTATACTAACTAATTCCATCTTATCCCCCTTTGCTGTCTTTATACTTTAGCTATTTATTATGTAATATGATATAAATAAAATCTACTTGTACTCTCTATTAAAATTAATTTCTTCTTTATTCTTTAATCCTTGAACAATATCCATATCTAATAATTCACACATTCCCATCAAACATATAAATACATCTGTTATCTCATTCTCTAAACTAGAACTATAATCTTTATTAATATCTATTGTTAAATTATTGTCTGTTTTTCTAACCTCTTTTGCAAGTTCTCCTATTTCCTCTGTTAATAAACACATTCTTTCTAATAAACTTGTCTTAAATCCTTTAACCTCAATCATGTCCTTAATATATTTTTGTAAATCTTCTACACTACTTTTTTTACTTAATTTATCTAGATTTTGTTTCAACTCGTATTTATCCATATTTTTACCTCTCGTTTTCTTTATTTTTATATAAAGATTAAAGTTATATTTATTATTAGTACTAAAATAGAGATGTTTACATCATCTGACTAATACAATCTTCAAAAAACTTTCTATGTGTTTTAGATATACCTAGCAAAAATTCATTACTTTTCATTTTATCCATAACATCACTTTCTCTATGAGATGCTCTATAAATTTCACTCCTTTTACTTACATAGGAATTTGTTATTAAATAGTTACTTGTTAAAAAAATTCTATCATTCTCTAGTAAAATCTCAACAACTTTTAAAAGTTTTTCGAAGTTTCTTGTAAGCATTTTTAAACAATCTATATATAATATAGTCATACTATTATCTTTTAAAATCTCTGCTAATCCTTTTGAAAATGATGTACTAATTCCAGATTGAACATCTCTGATTTGTGATTTTTTATTATTATAATCATTAGTATTTTCAATCAAATTCGTTATATCTATTTTATTTTTTATTTCAACTTTTTTATAAACAGCTTTTTTTCCCAAGCAATTACCTAATTGTATGAACCCTTCCCATGCCATAGGATACTTTTCTACAACCTCCCCGTATCTGTCTTTAAATTTTATTTTTATTACTTCATTACTAAGTGCTTTAAAATCTATATTCTTAAAGTAATTTATAGCATCCATAGTTATCAATCTTACATTATTTTCTATCACTGGCTCTTTTAATTCCATAAGATTACTTTCATCACTAAAAATTATTTCAAGCAAACTATTTCTAATAGCAACAACGACAAAACACTTAATATCTAAATCAGCTTCTGGCTCGTAAAATTTACCTTCTTCTAATCCAATTATTAATAAAGCCTTTCTAAAACGTATATCATTCCAATGATATAATATAGAATAAATTTGCTCTTTAATATCGTTTGTTATTTCTAAAATATATTTTTCTTTCACATTAAATTTTACTAAAGTATTATATAATACTTCATCAGTATACTTATTAATTATTTCTTGTACCATGTATTAACTCCTTTTATATTATTTTACATATTACCAATATACTAATTAATATCTTTTAATTAGTACTAATTTTATCTAGTTTGTTTTTCATATGTAAAACTTCGTTATATATATTTACAAAATATTCACAAATACCTATTTCTTCTAAAATTGGATATATATCATCATCTTGAAAAGCACTTAACATATTTATTTTGTATTTTTCTGTTTTATTATCATAATATTTTAATTTAAACTCTTCTCTAATTCTATTATTTTCATTATTTTCCTCTATTATAATGTTGCAATCATTAATATATATATCTTTACTTTGTAGTAAATCACCTATATATGAACAGTTCTCACAACTTCCACCTACTTGTAATTCCTTGGTCATTTCCAACTCAAGTTCAAATATCTTCATAATTGAAATACAAATTGTTCTTTCAGTTGTATTATTAATACTTTGCAAAAATTCATCTATTACTTTCTTCTCAAAAGTTTCTTTAAACATTTCTTTACTTTCTATTTCATACATTTTAATTATTGTAACTTCATCTTCTTCAAATTCTACATTATCTTTAATATATCTTTCTAACATATCATAACAGCCAATTTGTCTAATTACTGCTTGTTTTACTGCTAAATATATCTGTAGTTCCTTTGTTATAAATTCAACCCATTTTTCGTATTTTCTTAGAATTCCAATATTTATAAATTCTTCCAAAATGTCTTGTCTATCTTTAAAATTCTTATCTTCAATTACATTTTCCCATGAAAATATAGATAACCCTTTTTCCATTTGTTCTGATGCAAACTTCGATAATATGTTTATGCTTTCTTTAACACCCAACTTACTATCCTTTAATAAAAAATTAGTAAAATCACTCAAAAATCTAGTATACTTTAAAGAGACATCTTTACTATTTATAGCATTAATCAATATAATAAGACTTTCTTTTGTATCAAAAAGACTTCTAATATAAAAATTCTGTGAATAGTATCTTTTATTGAAAATGGATTTTAGTTCTTTCCTATGTTTGGGATTTATTACTTTTTCATCTAATAACTTTTTAACATCTTTTATATCTAGTTCTTCTGTTTCTTTTCCTAATACTAAACGTTTTTCCTTATTTATTATTCTGTTTTTTTCTTCTTCTTTTCTTTTTCTCTCTTCTGCTCTTTGTTTACATAGTCTTTGCCATTCTTCTTTTTCCTTTTTTGAGATATTATGCTTATTTCTCTCTGCTAATTTATATACTGTTCTATCAAATTTTTTATCAAATGGTATATTGAAACTTTCTAATATTTCTGGATATATAAAATCCATTAATTCATCTATCTTATCATATAATCCATCCGACATAAAATAATCGATATCATCTAATATTAATGATAATGCTTTTGAGATAATCTCATCTTTATTTTTCTTCTTAAATTCACTATATTCTATTGGAAATACTTCATCAAATTTTTCCATAATTAATAATTCTTCTGCAAATTTTATTTTGCCAAAAAAACCTTGTATTATACTTACTGGATCCATCTTAATGTTTAACATATATGTATTTTTTATTTCTTTAATAAGAGGTATTACATTATACATATCTTCTACATAAAAGTATTCATCTTCCTTCTCTAATAATATAAATATTTCATTTAACTTTTTTTCTATAAAAAATTTCAATTCTTCACTATCTATTTCTTTATATATTTGTATTATCTTCTTTAATTTATCAAAATCACTAAATCGATTTTCAAAAATATTATCTTCTAAATCTCTTTCATATATATATTCTAAATCATTATATTTTTCTATAATATTATTAATTAACTCTTTTTTTAAATCTTCTTCAATATAAAGTTTATGTCCTTTATTTTTTTCACTTTTACTTATATTAAAATTAATTGATAATAATATTGCTCCACTTATTCTCATAAAAATATTTAATACACAAGTACTCTTTATAATATCTTTTAAATATTCATATTTGTTTTCCTCTAAAAAATGATACATAAATTCTTCTATAGAAGGATCTTTAAATTCTACAAAAATAGGAGTATTATACTTAAAGTCTTCATCTTCATACACTTTAATTAATTCCTTTTCTAACTGCTTCATACTTATATCAAATTCATTTTTCCTTGCATATGTACTATTTATATCAATATAGTCATTATAAATATCTCTTAATTTTTTTACTTCTGCCTTTACTCCAATTAGCATAAGAATCATTAAAATAATTTTAGAAGCTTCAGTTTGCTCTTGAAACACTTCTTCAATTAAATCTTCTGGATTATCTAAAAATTGTAGTAATTTTAATATATATACATATGGATAATCATTACTTTTTTCTTTTTCCAATCTTCTTAAATATCTTACAATTGTTCTGGGATTGTACATATTATGATATATTATTCTTTTATATTCTTTAACAATTTCATTTACAATACGCCACTCTAGTTTTGATTCTTTTAAATGATTAAATAATATTTTAGTTTTATAAATCTCAGAAAAAGATTCTAATTCTATAATTATTCTATTTTCTTCTAAACTTTGCCTACTTTGCTCATGTTCTTTAAAAGCTTTTTGTACTATATAATTTCTTGATGTAATTACTAATCTTTTTGTTGTATCATTTGAAAACATTTCTATTACATCAATCATCTTTTTTTCTTCTATTTTATCATATCTTTCTTTAAAAACACTTCCCCAGAAATCATCAAATAAAAATATTTGATTTTGATTTTCTTTATATATACTTAATATCTCATCAAAGGAATATACATATGAAAATTTCATATCTTCATTTTCCATCATTTCACAATAACATATATGCTCAGCTAAAGCTGTTTTTCCTATTCCTGCCTCACCAGTTATAAGTAAACAGTGTTTATCTCTAATAATATTTCTAGCCTCTTTAAAAACCTCTCCTTCTACATATGTTTTTTCATTTTCTAATACTTCTTTAAGTTTATTTCTTGACATTGTATATATTTTATTATTTACATTTCCATCTATCAAACTATTTAATAAGTTAGCACTTTTTATATATAATTGTGTATACTTTATTTCAATTTGCTTATATTCTTCATTTCCCAATAAATTATTTAAATCTTGATTTCCTAAAATATCATTTGTATCTTTAATGTAACCTTTAAATTTTTCTAATATCTTTTGTTTGTTTTCATTATTAAAATCTTCTATGGACGTAATTAAAATATATCTATTTGGATTTATTCTTTGTACCTTTTTTAGCTCATTCTCTAAAATACTTTTTAATTCTTTATATGTTCGATATCTTTTTGCCTGTCCAATAACTAATTTGCCATCTTGTACAGTCTTCATATCAATTCCGCCATCTTTTGTTGTCCTAAAACTCTCCATGATATTCTTTTCTCTTACTTGTAATATATCTCTAGCAAAATCCTGAAATTCTTCTGGTTGTAATAATCTATTAAAGTCATAATTTGGAGGCACTCTTTCTCACTTCCTATTCTCATTATCTTTAATCTAATCTATAATATTATTCCTTATTTTTATCTATAATTTTACATTAATATATCATACTACCTATAATTCCTCAACCCTTTTTGTTAACTGGATTACTTTAATATATAAGAAGAAATTAAAACTGTATTTAAGAACATGAAAAGTGGCTTTGACATTCTTTATTATACATGAATATAAATATTTACAACTTTCCTACCATACAAAAAAGGAGACATAAACATGTGTGGTTGCTGAAAAAGTAGCTTCACATATGTGTGTCTCTTCTTTATATTTAATTATTTAATTTTTGTAATCTTTTTATTTTATATCAAACATTTCTCTATTTCTTAGGCATCAACCCCAATATTCTTCCCGCAAAATCCCCAAAATTCTGTGATTGTATAATAACTTTACCAGGACCAACTAATTTTGTTAAGAATAATCCTTCTCCACCTAAAAATATATTTCCTAATCCTTTTATTGTTTCAATCTCATATGAAACTGTACTTTCAAAACCAACTACATTACCTGTATCTACTTTTAATACTTCACCTGGAGCTAAAACTCTTTCTACAGGATCTCCATCTACTTCTAAAAATAGCATTCCATTACCTGTAGCTTTTTGTAATATAAAACCTTCTCCACCAAATAAACCTGCTGTAAATCTCTTTGTAAATGCTATTTGTATATCAACACCTGGTTCTGCACATAAAAATGCATTTTTTTGTATTGTAAAGCCATTATTTTCTCCTACATTAATTGGTACAATATCACCTGGTACAGTAGTTGCAAAAGCTACTTTCGCTCCATCTACACCTGCTGTATATGTATTCATAAAAATAGATTCTCCTGTAAACATTCTTCCGAGGCTTTTCATTACTCCACCTTTTGCATTAGTTGTCATATTAACACCTTCTGTTTGCCAAGACATTCCTCCTCTTTGTGAATACATTGATTCTCCTCTATTTAGAGTAACTTCTACTACTGGTACAGTTTTTCCTATTATTTCATATCTCATCTTTATTTTCCCCCTCTTTTTTCTTATGTTTGTTAAATATTATATGTAATATATAACATTATAATTAATGCTATATATTTAATATAACATTAACAATTTAGTATTTCAATATTTTATTTTCAATTTACTTGTGACATATCTATTTTTAACCTATACATATATTAATTCATATTTTCTGCTAACTTTAATTTAGTCATTGTTAAGTATTAAATATAAATTTATTGCTATATTTTTATAAAATAGTATATTTATAAGAACTTTACATTCTTCTGTATAAAGCTATATACACAATATTTCAATACACCAACTAATAATTTATATATATACAAACAATCCACTAACTTAAAGTTCTTATTCTAACCTATTTTTTAATCCTAATTAAATTTACTACCATCTATATAAATCTCTGCTTGTTTTACTAAATGTCCAATATTTCCCTCTCCTGCAAACTTGTTAGAATCAAAGAAATTAGAATCACTATTAATCCAATATAACTTATTAACTTCTTCTACTAACTCAATTTCTTTATTTAGCTTTCCAAAGTAGACTTCTAATTCTGTATCTTCCATTATATATTGAAAATTCATCAAATGTTTTAATCTAATCTCTTTATTAGTTATCCCTGTTTCCTCTTCTAACTCTCTATATGCCGCTTCTAACTCATCTTCGTTTTCTTCTAATTTTCCTCCAACAAGATTAAACTTACCTTTGTAAGGTTCTTTTTCTCTTTTACACATAAGAATTTTATCTTCATCTTTATTATATACTAATATTAAATTTAATTTTCTCATATTATTCTTTACCTCATTTTAATACTATTTATTTTATCTTTTTAGCCACAATTATATATTTATGCCAATGATGATTATTACCATTAACCATCTTGCCATCAAATTCCTTTTCTATTATATCACCTGTTTTCCCCTCTATCTCAAAATTTTCTAGCAACTTATAAATCTCATCTTTATTAAAAAAAGTCATACATGAGTTTTCTTTATTAAAATCATCATTTACACCAAATAAAGTAATAGCAATTCTACCTTCTATTTTTAATGAATCATCTATATTTTTCCACATTTCTTCAAATTTATCAGGAGAGCAAAAAGGCAAACTATTTATAGCTATAATTAAATCACTTTTTTCTTCTAACTTTAGATTTTCAAAACTCATCTTTACAATTTCTAGATTATCTTGCAATTCTTTTTTTAATTCTTGCTTTTTCTTATTAAATACATCTACTTCTTTGTCAACGGCTATAACTTTCCAACCATTCTCTAATAAATATATAGCTTGATTTCCAGCACCACACCCCAAATCATATGCTATACCTTTAAAACCTGCAAATTTATTTACAGTCCCTTCTAGCCATACAGGAATTCTATAAACATTACTTGTCATCTCTTGAAAATTCATAAATGCTCTTTTACTTTTATTACAATTAGAACCTTTTACTTTATCAGCTTCATTCATAATTTACTCCTTTTCGTATATCTTATTTTAATACTACTTAATTTAAATTTCATCAACATCAATATTCAATGTTTTAAAGTTATCATATATTTTGGTCATATTACGATATTTTCCTTGTTTTAACTCATATATATAATTTTCTTTTTCAATATTTAATCTATCTGAAGCTAACTCTTTATCAATATCATATGGAACTCTAACATACTGAAATGAAATATCAAAGCTATATTCCATACTTCCATATTCTCCTTCTATAATTAAGTAATTACTTCTTGTTGTTTCTAGTACATTACTATCTTTTAAAGGATTTCTCACAACATCAAAAGCGTTTCCTATACTTCCTACATTTATAATTGTTTTATTATATATTTTATCCATATATGGATGGTGAATATGACCATATATAATAACATCAGCAATTTTATCAGAAACTGTATTTCTACTTGGATAAAACATATCTAATTTTGTTTTAAAAGAATCAACATTAAGTACTACTTTTTGTATATCTTGTGGTGTTGCATGAAAAAGTCTAACTAAACTACCACTCATATAAAATTCATACGAAAATGGCAAACTTAATAAGTAGTCTCTATCTTCTTTATCAATTATAGACATATTCCATTTTATTCTTTTTTGTTCTTGTAATGGAAGATTCTCTAAATCATGTTCCTCTGCAAAATACTTATCACAATTACCTTGTAGTACAATATCACAATTTTCTTTAACCAATCTTATACATTCTTTTGAATGAACACCTTTTGCAATAATATCTCCTAAACATATAATTTTATCTACATTTCTCTTTCTAATATCTTTTAACGTCTTCTCTAAAGCCTCTAAATTTCCATGTATATCTGAAATAATAGCAATTCTCATATTATACCTTTCTTTCATATTTAAATTTTACTTTTTCTGATAATAATAATCTGTACAAATCTCTTTAAATCCCATTTTTTTATACATCGCTTCTGGATAAAAACCTTTTTCTGTTTGCAAAAAAGCCATTTTCATATTCAGCTCTTTACACTTATTTAATAATTGTTTAACAACACTTTTACCAATTCCTTTATTTCTGTACTCACTAAAAATAGCTAATGCATATATTCCAAATATTTCTTCATTATATAAAACATTTGTTACACCAACAATCTTATCTTCACATTTAATAAAATAGAATTCCTGAGTATAATTTTTATTAATTGGTTCATATTTCTTATATACTTCCATATACAAACAATCTAATTCCCCATATGGATCTTCTTCTTTTCCGCTACTAAATGCTCTATACATTGTCTTTCCAAATAAGTCCATATCATTTGCTTTCTCCATAGTAATGTCTAAGTCACAATTTGTTTTTATATTCTCTACACTTTCAAAATCAGTATAGATTTGCCATGACTCACTACATAGTAATTCATATTGATTGCTTTCAAAGAATTGTTCTTTCTTCTCGTATATATCACCATCAACTGGACTAATAGAAATACATAGTTTTCTATTAATCTTATCCATTTCTCTTTCTGCTAAATCTATTACTTTATCTAATTCTTCTTTATTATTAGCCTTTATTGAATAAATAAAATTCCACCAATAATCTGATATTAAATTACTATATACAATTTTAAACTTTTCTGAATCTTTAACATTAGAAACTGTAATCCCTATATTAGATTCACTATTGAATTTATGTAGTTTCTCTATAAGTGATTTCTTCTCATCTTCTGTTTTATTACTATTATTATTTATAACCTTATCTTCCACAATATTCCCTTTCATCTTTTATATTTCATATTTTATTAATTTTACTATATATATCATACCAACTATAACATCTAATTATATTTTCTCCATTACACTCTTTATTATATTTAGCATCAAAACAAATTATATTTGGTAGTACTTTTGATAATTCTTTTATATTTTTAGGAGAATCTTCAATCATTATATCTATTTTATTATCCTTACATACTTTTCTTTTATCTTCACCTGAAAATATAAGTTTATCATAATTAATTTTATTTTCTTTTAGCCAATTAGATACAATATTCCTCATATTTTCTCCTTCTTCTGAATCTGTATCTGTCAGATATCTTGCTGTTATAATATAAATCTCATTTCCTTCATTTTTCAACTTCTGTATTATTTCTCCTGAAAAAGCTCTTGCTTTCTCATTTGTTGCATAATAAATTAAATATTGCTCCCAAAACTTATCATCTATCTCTTCACTCCATCCAAATATCTCATCTGAAATATATCCATTAATATTCTTTATTTCTTCTATATTATTTTCATAAGCAAATTTAGTAGTATATTCTATTAGCCATCTTTCAAAATTTGTTAATACACCATCTATATCAATTCCTATTCTCATATGTACATCTCCCCTTACCTTGCTTTTATTATATAAAAAAATAAAATTCATGTAAATATTTTTATTATTCTTTTTTTTACTTAAATATTGGATTTTATACCATTTTGTATTATATTATTAAATATAGTTATAAGGAGGTCAACATGGAAAAACGTGATTTATATGATATTAATAGAAATTTAACAGGAGAAACAATTTTTAAAGATGAAAAAATCCCAAAAGATAGATATATTTTAGTGGTTCTTGTATTTATTCAAAATTCAAAAGGAGAATTCTTAATTCAAAAAAGAAGTATTCAAAAAGACGGAAAATACGCTTCAACAGGCGGACATCCTAAAACTTCCGAAAATAGTATTCAAGGTATGATTACAGAAATAAAAGAAGAAATTGGTTTAGATGTTTCACCAGAAGAATTACAATTATTTTATTCTGACCGTGATGATATCGACCAAGTATTTTTTGATTTGTATTATATGAAAAAGGATTTTGATATCCAAGGACTTGTTTTACAAAAAGAAGAGGTCGATTTTATAGAATGGGATTCTTTAGACAAAATTTCTGAATTACGCTCAAACGGAAAATTCAAAAAAGAACATGCAGAAGCTTTCGATAGATTACTTCCTTTATTAAACAAACAAATTCATAAAATGAAACTACTAGAAAAACCTTTTAATAATATAAAAAATTGATCAAAGAAAGTCGAATTTAGACTATATGATGAAAAACGTAAAAAATTAAAAGTTGGAGACTTAATAGAATTCTCAAAATTGCCTAATCTTACAGAAACATTTAAAGTAGAAATAACTAATTTATATAAAGCACCTACTTTTAAAGAACTATTTGAAAAACTTTATACAGATAAAATAGAAATTGAAAACAAAGTGAAAAGAATGTATGAAATATACTCCCCTGAAAAAGAAAAGAAATATGGCGTTTTAGGAATTGAAATAAAATTATTATAGTTTCAATTCACAATTCTTAAGAGTACGTACTAGCGTACCAATGATTAATATATTTATAAATTTAAACCAATCGCAGACTGTACATACTTAGCCATTGCTTCTCAAATAACCTGCGTGGTATAAAGCTTATTATTAGCTACTACTGACACGCTTCAAGATTGGTTTAAATTTATAAATATATTAAGCATTGGTACGCGGTAACATAGGCTCCTTAGTTAAAAAATAATCTATAAATTATAATTATATACTATTTTTTATTAAAACATCTTTTTATAAAATCCATAAAAAATGTATACCATCTTCTATTTTCTTTTTGCACCACTAAAGCTCTATCTTCATTAATCTTACCAGATTCATTCTTTTTGAATAACTTATCATAATCAAACTTTTCACTTTCAATTTGATTTTGTCTATCTTGTTTTTCTTTTATTAAAATTTGCTCCCTCTGGAAATCTGTTGCCCAATAATCTCTAAAAAAGTTTGCTAAAATTGACTTTGTTTCATTTAATAATTTTTGACTTTCAAAAGGAATATTAAAATCTAATTTAAAACTATAATTTGAATCCGATTTCTTTGTTAATGTTTTTAAAATATCATCTGGTATTTTCTGCATTTCTTCTTTAGGTATATATTTGAGTATTTCCAAAACTTCCACATATGCTTTTGAATAGTTATTGTTCATCTTGTTCTATATCACCTACTCCTTCTCCGAGTCTTCTCTTCTTTTAATGTTTGTACTCGGTCTATACTTAGTGTTTCAGCTGCTTGTCTTTTATCTGATTCCTTTTGATTAATAGTAGCCTTTCCCACTTCTTGTGTCGATATTTTATAATTTTGCTCATTATGATTCTCTTTATATCTTCTCATATCTTCTGCAACACTTTGACTTTTTCCTATTAACTCTTTTCTTCTTCTCGTTAAATCTGTATCTCTCTCATTCCTAACATCATACATCATATTATAGTATGGTATCTGTCTATATTCCACAACCGCTTCATTTAATGCTTCTAGATTTTCTTTTCCTATTGCATCATAAATATACGTCATATCAGGACTTATCATTCCTTCTGCTATATCTCTTCCAAATCCTTCGATAAAAGCTTTTGTAACAGCATTTAATTGTTCATATGATGTATAACCTACTACTTTAGAACATCTTGGGTCATCTAATAAATATATCCCATTATCATGTAATCTTTTTGTAACTACCATAGATAACCATTGATGTAAATTTTCTGACATATATTCATATTGTCTTATTTTATGTTCGTATTCATCATCTTCTTTTGTTTTACTTTCTTCAGTTGCTAACACTTCATCCATTTGGTCAAATCCCGTTTTTATATGAAATGTAGTATCACTTGTTTGAGTCATTGTTAATTCCACAACATGTAATATTTCATGTATTAAAGCAACATCTCCATATTCATCACTTATTTTTGCTGTTGGAAAATGTAATACATTAAAATTAGTGTATTCTCCTTGTTCATTTTTTATTACATTTGGAATTATGCATGTCGCATAATGATTTACAAAGTCTATATTAAATGAATCATCCATACATAATCCTAACTGTTCCAACTTTTCTTTACATTGTTCATAATTACTTGTTTTTAACATTAATTCCTTTTTTTCTTCATTTGCACACTTTTCCTTTTCTTTACAAATAGCTTTTATTAACTCTTGACTTGGTAATAAACTTTGTGCCTCTTCATTATTTTCATATGCTGAATAATCGTCTCCTAAGTCTATTCCTTTTAATTTAAAATATTTAATTCTCTTTTTTCTAATCGTTTGTGCCGTATAATTCTCTTCATTAATAGTATCATCATACTTACTAGAAAAAGCTTCCAAAAGAAACTGTCCAGAATATATATTATTTGGATCTGCTATATTCTCAATTTTCCATTTAGGTGCATCTCCAATACTTTGCATTTTTTTTATATTTTCTTGTTCTTCTTCAGAAAGATATGGCATAATTTGTTCAAAATACTTCTTTTCATATTTAGCATCTAATTCACTCTGTACCTTTTTATAAGACTCCATATAATCTTCTATCACTTTGTCATCTTGTTTAAATTCTTCAAATTCCTGTTTACACTTCACAGCAGCTTTATATGCTCTTTGTATTTTTGCCATTATAGCTTGACCTTCTCCGTGTATTTATTACTTCATCATATGTCTCTGGAGTTATTGATAGTCCATATGCCTGTAGTATCTTACATCTATCTCCTTTAATATACTTTATCATATATTCATTTTGTTCTTTCAATTTATCGTCATCAAATGCAAAAATCACCCCATTCGCATTAAAATCTCTACTTGAAAAGAATCTCATTAAAAAATCTTGTTGTTCATCACTTAATCCATACCCATTTTTATAAACCATGTCTTCAACTTCTCCGAGAAACTTCAATCCCCATTTCTCTTAAAAACTTAATTCCTAACATATTTCTTTTTTTACCAATATTTCTATAATATTCACTTTGTATATGATCATATGTTGCATATGAATTTACATATATTCTTTTTAATCTATCCTCTATTATACTTCTATTTTTTTCACCATAAACTTCAACAATAGTATCTAGTATCTTTGGAATTAAATCTTCCATACTTATACTATATCTCTCAAATATACTTTTATCTATTTCCACCTTTTTATTCCTCCAGTTCTATATATTTGTTACTTTAATTATATCTTCAACTTCCTTTGGAATCACGTTTTTGCACAATATATTTTTTTGTACATTATTAGTATATATAATGTCAATTCTTATTTCTATTCCATCAATATTATTGTTATTTATGTATTCATTTTTTAGTTTACTTACACTTTCTTCTATTTCATAAATTTTCTGTTCAAAATCAATATTATCTAATTTTCTTTCCTTTTTTCTTATTTCTTCTCCTAATATTTCAATGATTTCCTCTTTTCTGAGATCTAGTTCTAGTTCATATATAATTATTTTTCCAAAATGTCTATCTAATGTTAATTTAAAACTCTTAATCTTTTCCATATATATCCTCTTCCTTCGTAAACTTTATATATTATTTTGCACAAATAATATATTTTATCTAATTATATTAAAATATGATTCCAAAGTAAATATTTTTATATAAATTATCATTTTATATTATCTTGTATTATATAAATAAAAAAACATTCTTAAATAGAATGTTTTTTTATAATTTTATTTTACACAAACTCCTCCCAAACCAAGTTTGCTAAATCTAAACCTTTATTAGTTAGTTTTATACTATTTTCATCTATTTCAATTAATTCATTCTTTACAAGCTCATTTAATTCCTTTCTAAAAAGATATATTGGATTATCTACAAACTTATTTTTAAACTCTGTAATGTTTACTCCATCTATCTTTCTAAGTCCAAGTAGCATATACTCTTTTTTACTAGAATCTATATCTTGAATCTCATGAATTTCTTTATTTTTTTCAATCTGCTCCTTACTTATATTATCTATATACTTTTCTAAATTTTCTGTATTGGAATATCTTATATGGTTAATATATGAATGTGCACTAGCTCCAAATCCCAAATATTCTTTTTGATTCCAACAATTCATATTATGTTTAGATTCATATCCTTCTTTTGCAAAATTTGAAATTTCATAATGAATATAACCATTACTCTTAAGCTTTTCTTTTACTTTCCAATACATCTTTCTTTCAAATTCTTCTTCTGGTAAAATTAGCTTTCCAATTTCAATATCTTTCGAAATTCTTGTTCCTTCTTCTACAATTAAAGAATAGACTGATATATGCTCTGGATTTAGATTACTTATTCTTTCTATGGATTCATTAATGTCTTCTAAATCTTGCTTTGGAAGTCCTATCATTAAGTCTACATTAATATTTTTAAAACCAATATTTCTTGCTAAATTAAAACATTCTAGAAATTCTTCATATGTATGTATTCTTCCTAACATTTTAAGTAAACTGTTATTAGTTGACTGTAATCCCATACTTATTCTATTAATTCCTGATTCTTTATATATCTTTAATTTATCTTCATTCACAGTTCCAGGATTAACTTCTATTGTTACTTCCGCTTCTTCATCTATAATAAAATTTTCTTTTATAGTTTCTAAAATATCTCTAACTAATTTTCCATTAATTATAGAAGGTGTTCCTCCTCCAATATAAATTGTGTCAATTATAAATCCCTTTTTATTTGATTTAAATTTAATTTCCTTTTTCAAACATTCTATGTATTCATCTATTAACTTTGTTTTATCACAGTATGAAACAAAATCACAATAAAAACATTTTTGCTTGCAAAAAGGAATATGTACATATATTCCTACTTTTTTCATCTATACTTTATTATCCTCTTCTTTATTTTTTCTAATTTCATCTGCAATTTCAGATATCGCTTTTAATCTATGGTTAACACCAGATTTCCCGGACTGGAACCTCTAACATATTTCCAAGTTCTATTAAAGATGCTTCTGGATTTTTTAACCTAAGCTCTGCTATTTCTTGTAAGTTTTTAGACAAGTTCTTGAACTTATTTTTCTCTTTTATTAATTTAATATCTTCAATTTGTTTTAAACTTGCATTAATTATTTTATTTAGATTAGCTGTTTCACAATTTACTAATCTATTAACATTATTTCTCATATCTCTTACAACTCTAATTTCTTCAAATTTCAAAACAGAACTGCTTGCTCCGATAAAAGCTAATAAATTAGATATTGTTTCACCTTCTTTACTATATAAAGAATAGCAATGGCTCTTATTTAAAATCTTACATTCAATTTCATAATTTTTTAAAATACTTGCTATATACTTAGCATTTTCTTCTAAAGAAAAAATAATCTCTAAATGATACTTATTCTCAGGATTATTAATAGACCCTCCTCCTAAAAAAGCTCCTCTTACTATTGACTTTGTACATATTTCATCTTTTAACTGCTTATTTATATAATCTTTTAAATTTATCTTTTCTTGTAAATCTATTTTCTTTAAAGAAATGGTATATATTTCTCCCTGAATATTAATTTCATGATTCATAATATTTAAATTACTAAGTAACTTACTAAAACGATTAATATTATACTCACTTTTGCTTGAAAATCTAATATTCTCCTCATCTATATTTATATTATTTGTTATTAAATAACCAATTAATTCTGCTTTAACACTTTGCTTATTCTTAAGTGTCGAAAGCTTACTTAATTCTTCTTTTACATTTGAAGAAAAAGACATTTATTTCACCTTCTTTTAAAAATTTGCCATTAGGGACGGGGCATTTTGACAATATCTGCCATTAAGAACGGGCATTTTGACAATATCTATGCCATTTTCAAAACATCCATGCGCTGTTACTATCCACATCTTATTTAACATAGCAAAAGTTTGAGCTATCACCACACTTCAAAATTTGTTTTTTTAATATGTCAAACTCTTGTTATTGGTAACATTATCTCTTATATAAAAAGCTATAAATTGTAACTTTCTGGTATTTTGAATAGTCACTATGATAATATTTATAATCAAAATAATTTAAAAATTATTCTTTATTAAGACTCACTTTTTTAATTTTGTTATTTTAATAGTCCCGCATTTTAGCAATAATAACCCTATCATTTCCAGCTAAATCTTGTATACATTCTATACTTTTATATTGATTTGTATCTTCTAATAATTTAATAACATCTTCCTTTTGGTCATATCCTATTTCTAAATATATTTCCCCATTTGGTTGCAAAAATTTAGATGCATCTTTGCTAATTTTTTTGTAAAAATTCAATCCATCATCGCCACCATCTAATGCTAAATGAGGTTCATTTTGAACTGGCTTTTGTAATATATCAATAATTTCTGTTTTTATGTATGGAGGATTAGATACAATAATATCAAATTTTCTCTTTGGCAAATTTTCAAATAAATCTGATAAAATAAATTCCATATTTCTGTGTACCAAATTCTTTTCTGCATTCAATTTAGCAATTTGCAAAGCTTTCATACTAATATCTGTACAAGTAACTTTAGATTCTTTTATATACTTTGCTAAGCTAATACCAATTGCTCCACTACCTGTACATAAATCTAATATTTCTATTTTGCATTTTTTTTCTATATCATTTTCTTCGCTGGTTTTCATCTCTATATTTTCGTTACATTTATTAATAACTTCTTCTACTAATATTTCTGTATCAGGCTGAGGAATTAATACATTTTCATCTACATAAAAATTTAATTTCATAAATTCTTGATTATTAGTTATATATTGAATTGGCTTGCCTTCTATAATTTTATTAATACAACTTCTATACTCATTAATTTGATGTTCCTCTAATCTCTTTTCTCCATTTGCAATTATATAACTTTGAGATTGTTTCAAAACATATTGCATTAATATTTTGCCTTGAATACTTGCATCATCTATTTCATTTTGAATTAATTTTAATTTACCTTCTTTTAACAATTCTTTTATTTGCACTACTTCTCTCCTTCTACTAGTCATTCTCCGCTATTTTTCTATTAATTTTATACTATAAATTCAAATTATACATAAACTAATCTATAAATTTAATTATCTAGTTTGAACATTAATATTTTATCATAATTACAAAAAAGAACAATAATGGGCTGAACTTTATTTCATACTAAAAATAATACTCTCTTACAACCCGCCAAAAATTGTTCGTGTGCCAACTTTTGTAAAAATTGCGTGCAATTATTTTATATAATAGGAAAGCTTTATTAATTATTTTTTAACTTTTACATAAAACTTTCCTATTATATAAAAAAAGCCCCGCTTTAGCCGCAAGGTGAATGAAATTTTAAGGACCTGCTTTCACAGGTGGGTGTCCTGTTAAATGCTCCTGGGTTTCTTACATAAATGCAAGCATACACGCCACACCTAAAGCCAGACTCCCGTTTAATCTTTGTTGGTTCTAAAATCTCAGTCTACACGTACTATGCAGGGAAAATTAAAATCTATTTAATATTTTCTAAAAAATTATTATAATCTTTTATATTTGTTATTTCTCATTCGGTAACTATATATTAGCATATTAGATTTATATTTTCAAGAGTATTTTTCTCTAAAATATTAATTTAATATATCTGTTTTTTATATTAATCTTTGTTTTTTTAAATTTTTCTATCTTTATCACATACTTTTATTATTTGTTATAAATAATAAATTATGCTATAATATTAAAAATTTATTTTTTTCTTATATTCCTTATTTTAAACAACAATTGTCTTACAACTCCATAGTAAGTCTTTTGAAGAGTCTTATATATTATAATAAAAAACAGTTTTGACCTTGAGTCGTTATTAATGTTTCTGTTTATAGTGTGTCTCTATAATATGAATCCTCCACAAGCTAAAACGCCTTGGAAGAATTGTTTTTTATTATAATATATAAGACTATCTAAGACTAGACTACTGGCACTTTTCTTTATATAACAACTTGAAAAACATCAACCTACAACTTTGTTAACAGTCATTTTCTCATAATTATTGAAAGTAATATATAACTTATCTTAAAATAACATCTCTCTTTAATAAATTATTCTTTACTGTACCTATTCCAATAAAATTACCATTATTATATATTTTATAAACCCCATCTTCTAACTCAATCGAAAGTTTAACCCCATTTAAAAATAAAGATAATTTTCTATCATTTAATATAATCTCATTATTATTTTCAAAATGTTTTTCAAAAGTAATAAAATGCTCATTTAAAAACTCATTATTTCCTTTATTCTCATCTAATTCTTCAATAGTTACAGAATCATTTATATAAAAGTTACCTACTTTTAACCTTTCAAGTTCTTCCATGTATCCTATCGTTTCTAATTTTTCTGCTAATTGCTCACATAAACTTCTAATATATGTTCCCTTTGAGCAATGTACTGTAAAATTAATACTCAAGTTCTCTATATTAATTAAATTAATCTCAAAAATTTCTATTTTTCTAGGCTGGATATCAACTTTTTGTCCTTTTCTTGCATATTCATAAAGCTTCTTTCCATTAACTTTTATTGCAGAATACATAGGTGGTATCTGTTCATTTTTACCAATAAAAGAATTTAGAATATTTTGAACATTTTGAACATTCAAAATACTTTTATCTACTTCTCTTTCTTCTAGCACATTGCCTTCCACATCTGCTGAATCAGTCTTCTTTCCTAAAGTTAATCGTACTTTATATATTTTATCATGCTCTATCAAATATTTAGATAATTTAGTTCCTTCTCCTATTAATAAAGGAAGTACTCCTGTTGCATTAGGATCTAAAGTACCCGTATGTCCCACTTTTTCATTAAATATCTTCTTAACTTTATATACAACATCATGTGATGTTACTCCTTTTGGTTTATTAATTACTATAATTCCATCCATTCTTGGCTTACTCCTTAAAACTTTATTTTAATTAATATCCATATTTTTCTTGTAAATAACAATAAGCCCTAAAATTTACTTTTAAAGCTTATTTCTATTTGTTATTTAAATTCTATTTCAAAAACACTTTAACTTCATTAATAATCTTATCTCTAGCCTGCTCTATAGAACACCCGCATATTACATCCTGCAGCTCTTGGGTGACCACCACCACCAAATAACAATGCAACATCAGAAACATTTACATATTCATTTGAACGAAGTGATATTTTTAAACCTTTACTTGGTACTTCACGAATAAATATAGAAACTTCCACTCCTTCTATATCTCTTCCTATATCAACAATTCCTTCATGATCTCCTGTTTCAGAATTTACTAAATCTTCATCTGCCTTAGTTATATATGTAAATGCAATTTTGCCATTTTCGAAAAATTCTAAACGATCTGATGCTATTCTATTTAATTCAAAATTAGATTTCGTTCTTGTTTGTAAAACTTTTCTATATACACTCGAAACATTTACACCTTTATTTAAAAGCCATGCAACAAATTCAAATGTTTCAGCTGTTACTCCTGAATATTTAAATCCACCTGTATCAGTTATAATTCCAGCTAAAATACATGTACCAATTTCTTTTGTTATCTCTATACTAAAATAGTTTAATATTACAATTAAAATCTGTGCACATGCTGGGCTATCTGGATTTACAAAGTTTAAATCTGCAAACATTGTATTTGTTCCATGATGATCAATTGAAATTTTTGTTTTTGCATTTTCAAAATATTTAGCAAAACCATTTAACATTTTTATTGTTGCACAATCAAGTGCAATTGCTAAATCGTATTTCTCTACTTGACCTTCTTTTTTTATAAATTCAGTACCTGGTAAAAATTCAAATGTTCTTGAATATTCAGGTATAACTATATCTGGATTTTTTCCATATGCTTTTAATGCATTATATAAAGCTAAACTACTTCCCATAGCATCACCATCAGGATTTTCATGTGTTAATATAACAATAGAGTTTGCTTTATTAATTTCCTCTAAAATATTATCTAAAGTCATTAAAACTCTCCTTTTTATCATTTTAGCTTAACAAAATCTAGTAGATTTTGTTAAGCTTAATATTTTATATTTTTATTTTTCTTCTTTTGGTTTTATTTCTTTTAAAATTGATTCAATTTTAGCACCATATTCCATAGAATCATCCTTTTCAAATATAATTTGTGGAGTAATTCTTAAATTAATAGTCTTAGCTACCTGCATGCGAATAAAACCTGCTGAATCTTGTAATGCCTTCATTGTTTTTTCTTCACTTTTGGCATTTAATATGCTAACATATACTTTAGCATATTTTAAATCAGGAGTTATTTTGGCTTTAGTTACACTAATAAGTCCTGTTAAATTTGGATCTTTTAATTCGAAACTAATAATATGACTAATCTCTTTTCTTAATTCCTCATTAATTCTTCCAAGTCTTGTATCATTTTTTGCCATTTTATTTTCCTCCTTTTAAATCTTTAGTTTATCTTTTAACTTGTTCCATAACAAAAACTTCTATAATGTCGCCTTCTTTTAAATCATTGAAGTTCTCTATTTGAACACCACATTCGTAGCTTTTTGCTACTTCTTTAACATCATCCTTAAATCTCTTTAATGATGCAAGTTTACCTTCATGAATTACAACACTATCACGAATAATTCTTACACCAGCATTTCTCTCAATTTTACCATCTAATACATAGCATCCTGCTATTGTTCCAACATTAGATACCTTGAAAGTTTGTCTAATTTCTGCATTTCCAATAACTTTTTCTTCAAAAATTGGATCAAGCATACCTTTCATAGCAGCTTCTACATCTTCTATAGCTTGGTATATAACAGAATATTGTTTAATTTCAACTTCACCTTTGTCTGCCATTTCTTTTGCTGCTCCAACTGGTCTTACATTGAAAGCAATTATAATTGCTTTTGCTGCTTTTGCAAGTTGAACATCAGATTCTGTAACAGCTCCTGCTACTGCATGAATTACTTTAACTTTAACTTCTTCATTAGATATTTTCTCTAATGATTGTTTTACTGCTTGAGCTGTACCTTGAACATCAGCTTTTACTATTAAGTTTAATTGTTTTAGATTTTCATTTTCCATTTTTTCAAATAGATTATTTAATGTTACTTTATTGTCTAAAGCTAAATTCTTTTCTCTTTCTTGACGTCTTCTTCTTTCTATTAAATGTTTTGCCATTTTTTCGTTTTTGACTTCATAGAAAGTATCTCCAGCTCTTGGAACTTCTGTTAATCCCATAATTTCTACTGGTGTAGAAGGACCTGCTTTTTTAACCATTTGTCCTTTATCATTTTTCATAGCACGAATTCTACCAATAGAAGTTCCAACTACTATTGTATCTCCTACATCTAAAGTACCACGTTGTACAAGCATAGAAGCAATTGGTCCTTTAGCTTTATCTAGTCTTGCTTCAATTACAACCCCTTTAGATTGTTTATGTGGATTTGCTTTTAGTTCTTTCATATCTGCAACAAGTAAAACCATTTCTAATAAATTTTCAATATTAATTTTCTTTTTAGCAGAAATAGGAACAAATATAGTATCTCCACCCCATTCTTCTGGAACAAGTTCATATTGCATTAATTCTTGTTTAATTTTATCAACATTAGCACCTGGTAAATCTATTTTATTAACAGCTACTATAATTGGAATTTCTGCAGCTTTTGCATGGTTAATTGCTTCTATTGTTTGTGGCATAACACCATCATCTGCAGCCACAACAAGTATTGCGATATCTGTTATTTGAGCTCCTCTCGCACGCATAGCAGTAAAAGCTTCATGTCCTGGAGTATCTAAGAATGTTATTTCTCTTCCATTTACATTTACTTTATATGCACCAATATGTTGTGTAATTCCGGCCTGCTTCTCCTTCAATAACATTTGTACTTCTAACGGCGTCTAAAAGTGATGTTTTACCATGATCTACGTGTCCCATTACAACAACAACAGGAGGTCTAGTTTCTAATTCATTTTCTAAGTCTTCAGAATCATCAAATAATATATCTTCTTCTTTTACTTCCTCTTTTTTGCTTGCATTAACCCCAAATTCACTAGCAACTAAGAATGCTGTATCAAAATCTATAACATTATTTATAGTTGCCATTATTCCATAGCCAAATAACTTTTTAATAACTTCTGCACTTGTTTTCTTTAACTCTAGAGCCAAGTCTTTAACAGTAATAGATTCTGGAATAGTTATTTCTGTTAATTGGAATATTTTTTGTTTTGTTCTTTCTTCACTATTTTTTGATGATTTCTTTTTATTTCTCTTTCCTCTTGCAGTTGTTAAATCATAATAATCAAGCATTCCGCCATCTTGTTCATCAAACATATGTGATAATTTATCAACTTGTTTTAAGTCTTTTAATTTTCCACCATCTATTTCGTCAAATCTACCTGTTTTTCTAGATTTATTATTCTTTTTAGCTTTATCATCATATTTGTTATTTAGTTTTTCTTTATCAATAGATTTTGTACTATAATCTCTTTGATTTTCTTTTTCAACAATCTCTGTAGACATTATATTTTTAATATTTTTATCAATACCTTTTTCATCTAGTGGTCTTCTATCATTTCTACCGAAATTATTATTGCCTGCAAATCTTTGATTATTATTATTAAATCTTTGCCCATTATTGTTTCTATTTTGGAATCTGTTTTGCACATCTCTATTATTTCTGTTATTTTGATATCTATTTTGATTATCTACATTATTTCTATTGTTATATCTGTTTTGCACATCGCTATTATTTCTGTTATTAAATCTATTTTGTCCATCGTTTCTATTATTTCTATAATTATTATTTCCTTGTCTATAATCATTATTCCTATTAAAACTATTATTTGATTGACTATTATCATTTCTTCCAAAATTGTTATCTTTGCTTGCTCTTGTATTAACTGTCTCTTTTTGTACCTTTTCTTCTACCATAACTTTACTCTCTGTCTTTACTCCAATCTCTTTTTTTATTTCGTTATTTGACTCTTCTTTTTGAACACTTTCATTTTCTTTTTTTATCTCTTGTTTTTTTGGTTCTTCAATTTTAACCGCTTCTTTTTTAGGTTCTTCTTTATTTTGTTCTTCTTTTTTATTATCTTTTAAACCAAATAATTCGTTTACTGTAAGTGGCTTTTGAGGTTTATTTCTATACACAATATTGTAGTTTGTATTATTTCTTTCTACAAAACCTACTTCTTTCTTTTTTTGTTCTTGTTTTTTTCTTTCTTTTTCTTTCTGTTCTTCGCTATCATTAATTATTACTTCTCTTCTTATAATCACTGGCGTTTCAGTTTTCTTATCCTCTTTAACCTTATCTTGCTTAACTTTCTCTTTCTCTTGTTTTGGATTTCCTGTATTTTTGTTAAATTGTTGTAAAATCTTTTTTTCTTGTTCCTCTTCTACAGAACTTAAATGACTAGTCACATTAATTCCTATATTATTTGCCATAGTAATTACTTCTTTACTAGCTACTCCCAACTTCTTTGCTATTTCGTGTATTTTAACTTTACCCAATAACATCACCCCCGATTAATTCTTTTTATTATCTCTTTTGAAAAGTTTATATCTGTTATTCCTATAATAGCCTTATTTTTCTTCCCAATTGACTTACTAATTTCATCTATTGTTCCCATCTCATATATAGGTATTTGCATTTTTTTAGCAATTTCATTAAATTTTAATTTTGTTCTATCAGATGCATCCTCTCCAAGTAAAAGTAGCTTTATTTTGTTTTTATTTACATATTCTATACATGCATCTGTTCCAAAAGTAACTTTTCCTGCTCTTGCACAAAGTCCTAACAGACCAAATATCTTATCCTTATTTATCAATAATTACACCTCTTAAATTTTCATAGATTTCGCTATCGATACTTTTTTCAAAAGTTTTTTCTAGTCTTTTACTTTTTATAGCTTTTTCTAAACATTCTATATTATCACAAATATATGCTCCTCTACCATTTGCCTTTCCTGTTTTATCTATACTTATATTTCCATCTTTGTCTTTTACTATTCTTATAAGATCTTTTTTATCTTTTTTGGTATTACAACCTATACAACTTCTTTGTGGTAAACTCTTCAAAATAGTTCACTCCTTTACTTCTATTGTATTACATCTTCTCTATTTACATGTTTTTTATTATCTAATAATTTTGATTTTATTATAGTTTAACTATCTGTTTAATATTTTAGTTTTCGCTATTTTCTGAATTTTCCTCATTTTGCATTTCTTCAATCATTTTTCTAAATTGAGATTCACTTTTTATATCAATTTTCCAATTAGTTAACTTAGCAGCAAGTCTTGCATTTTGACCAGATTTTCCTATTGCTAATGATAATTGATCATCTGGAACAATTACTTGTGCAAATTTTTCTTCTTCTTTTATATCCACTGCTAACACTTGTGCTGGTAACAGCGCTGCAGATATATAAATAGATGGGTCTTCATTCCATTCTATAACATCTATTTTTTCGCCATTCAATTCATTAATTATATTTTGTATACGAATTCCTTTTTGACCTACACAAGAACCAACTGGGTCTATATTTTCATTTGGTGAATATACTGCAAGCTTAGTTCTATTTCCTGCATCACGTGAAATACTTTTTATTTCTATAACACCTTCATATATTTCTGGTATTTCAAGTTCAAATAATTTTCTAACAAAGTCTGCATGAGCTCTTGAAATTATAACTTGTGGAGCACCTTTAGCCCCTCTTTCTACATCTAGAACATATGCTCTTATTTTATCATTTACTCTATACTTTTCTGTGGATATTTGTTCTTTTAATGGCATAACACCTTCTAATTTTCCTAAGTCTATTACTACAATTCCACCATCTGCTTTTTGAATTATTCCAGAAACAATCTCACCTTTTCTATCACTAAACTCTGCAAATAAAACATCTCTAGATACTTCTCTTATTTTTTGAATAATTACTTGTTTTGCTGTTTGTGCTGCTATTCTACCAAAATTCTTTGGAACTAGTTCTATATCTACTATATCACCTATTTCTAAACTTTTATTAATTTTTTTTGCATCTTCTAGTCCTATTTGTAATTTATCATTTTCTACTTCTTCTACTACATATTTTTCTGCATATAAATGAATTTCTCCTGTTTCACCATCCATAGTAACTTTTACATTATCTATATTAGAATCAAAATTTCTTTTGTATGCTGTTACTAATGCTGCTTCTATAGATTCTAATAAAACATCTTTTTTTATACCTTTCTCTTTTTCTAGTTCATCCATAGCAATTACTAATTCTTTACTATCTATTGCTAGTGCTTTTTTTGATTCTTTTTTCATTTTAATCCTCCTTATAAATTATTCCCAATTATAAAACTTTTTCATTATTGATATATTTTTTCTATCTATTCCGTATTAATTCTTGATTTTCAATTTCTACAATATTTGAATCGTATTTTTTTAAAATACCAACATATTCTTTTTTTCCATTTAGTGGTTTAAATAATTTTATATATATTTCTTCACCAATGTTTTGCTCTAAATGTTCATCTTTTCTAATTATTCTTTCTATTCCTGGTGAAGATACTTCTAAGAAATATTGTTCTTTTATATAATTTGCTTCATCTAATAAATCTGAAATAGCATCATTTACTTTCTCACAATCATTTAAATCAATACCTTCTTTATTGTCTATAAATATTCTTAAAAAATAGTCTTTGCCTTCTTTTACATAATTAACATCATATAGGTCATAACCTAAATTATTAATTGGTTCTTTAATTAAGCTTTCTACTTTTTCTTCTATACTTGCCAAATTATTTCCTCCTTAATTACGATGAAAGAGTGGGCCTTTGTTTCCCACTCTTTTTGTCAATTTATTTAGCATGTTTATTATACTATATAAATTTGGCAATTGCAAGCATTTTACTTGTTTTTTTCCAATTTTTGTGTGATAATGGGTGGTAAGTTTTAAGTTGTGCATATGTTTGATCCGTACATGTGTATTTATATATTAAAATGCAGTGATGCGCAGTTTGGGAGGACTCGTATTCATACAGATTAGCCAGATTAACTGTTCCAATTACGAAATTTCTGCAAACTTGCTCATATGACTAGTCCGACCAGCAAAGAACGAAATTTTAATATATATATCCACTTGGCTGGCTAATTTAAAAGCACTATTTCCCTATCGTCAAGAAAAAAACAATACACAAGGAGGAATTAAAATTGAAAAATTGTTATTATAAATTAGAATACGATAAAATATTACAAATACTTTCTAATTACTGCAAAACAGATATTGGAAAAGATATCGCTTTAAATTTAGAACCATCCAATAATAAACTAGAAGTAAAACATCTTCAATCCGAAACAACAGAAGCAGTTAATCTAACTTCTAAATTAGGCAACTCTCCAATTCACTTTTTACCCAATATCAATCTATGGCTAAAATATTTAGAAAGCGGAAATTCCTTATCAGCAAAAGCACTATTAGAAATTGGAAAAACATTAAAATTATCTAGGAAATTAAAATCTTATTTTTTCGATAATAAAGAAATAGACTTAGGTAACTTTCCTATTTTATTAGATAAATTTAATTTACTATACACCAATACACAAATAGAAAATTCAATATTCAAAAGCATTATAGACGAAAACACTATTTCAGATGATGCATCTAATACTTTATCTTCACTTAGACGTAATAGAAGAAGATTAGAACAAGAAATAAAAGACAAATTAAATTCTATGATTCATTCTTCAACCTATTCTAAATATATAATGGAATCAATAGTAACTATTCGTAATGATAGATACGTTATTCCTGTAAAAATAGAACATAAAGACAACATAAAAGGATTCGTTCATGATATCTCTTCAAGTGGCTCTACAGTTTTTATTGAGCCTATAACAATATTCGAACTAAATACTAAGATATCTAACCTTAAAGTAGAAGAAAATATTGAAATTGAAAAAATATTAAAAAATATTTCTATGTCTTTATTCCCTATATATAAAAATATAAAAGAAGATACTGTAATAATCGGAGAATTAGATTTTATTTTTGCTAAATCAAACTATTCAAAAAATATCTCTGGAATAGAACCACATATTAATGAAAATAAAGAAATTAATCTATATAAAGCAAGACATCCTTTAATTGATAAAACAAAAGTCGTTCCCATAGATATTTCACTTGGAAAAGATTATAACTCTTTAATAATAACAGGACCTAACACTGGTGGTAAAACTGTCACTTTAAAGACTGTTCGGACTTCTTACATTAATGGCAGAAAGTGGACTTCATATTCCTGCAAATGAAAATAGTAGTATATTTGTTTTTGATAAAATATTTGCATCTATCGGTGATGAACAAAGTATTCAAGAATCTTTAAGTACTTTTTCATCACATATGTTAAATATTATAGAAATATTAAATTCTTTTAATCAAAACAGTTTAGTTTTACTAGATGAATTAGGTTCTGGAACAGATCCTATTGAAGGTAGCTCTCTTGCAATAAGTATTTTAGAAACTTTGTATAAAAAAGGTTCTATAACGCTTAGCACAACACACTATCCTGAAATTAAAAATTATGCATTAGTAACTGATGGTTTTGAAAATGCATCATGTGAATTTGATATTGAAAATTTAAGGCCAACATATAAATTACTTGTAGGAATCCCAGGAAAAAGTAATGCTTTTGCAATAAGTAAACGTTTAGGACTTCAAGATGATATTTTAAATAGAGCAAATGAACTATTAACTAATGATCATATAAATATTGAGGAATTATTAAAATCAATTTATGATAATAAATTACAAATTGAAAAGGAAAAAGAATTAATAGATAAGAATTTAAATCAAGTAGAAGTTTTAAGGAACTCTTTAGAAACAGATCTATCTAGTCATAAACAAAAAGAGAAAGAAATTATAGAAAAGGCTAAAGAAGAAGCCAGACAAATTCTTCTTAAAGCCAAAGAAGAAGCACATGATATTATAAAAGAATTAAACGAATTACCTGAATCTGTAGATTCTTTAAAAGAAGCAAATAACTTAAGAAATAAATTAAATTCTTCTTTAAAAGATTATGCACCAAAACTTTCAAAAACTACATCTGGTAATTTAAACTCTGAAGATATCAAAATAGGAATGACTGTATTAGTAAAATCTCTTAATACTAAAGCTACTATTCTAAGCCTTCCTAATAAATCTTTAGATGTTCAGTTACAAATTGGTAATGCTAAAATGACAATGAATATTAAAGAGTTAGAAAAAGCAAAGCAAGATACTGTAAAACATATTCCTCAAAAGAAAAATATTAATTTAAAGGCTAAAAATATTTCAAGTGAAATAAATGTTATAGGGCAAAATATAGAAGAAGCTATATTTGTTATTGATAAATATCTAGATGATTGCAGTTTAGCAAAAATCTCACCTGTTCGTATAGTACATGGTAAAGGTACAGGCAAACTAAGAGCACGGTATTCATGCATTTTTAAAAACTCATCCACATGTAAAATCTTATAGATTAGGCACTTTTGGTGAAGGTGAAATGGGAGTTACTGTTGTTGAAATAAAATAGTGAAATTAAATATAAAAAACAAAAGAGTGATATTTAGATTTCATAATTTCCATTCTTAATTCCTATTATCTATTTGTAGTTACATAAAATTTGCTTTTTTTTTATTAAATTGTGTATAATTATATTGTAACAACTTTCTGTTGCCTTTGAAATTAAAATTTCGGAGGCAAAGTCCTCCGAGCACTTACAAGGAGGAATATTTATGGGATCAATCATCGCATTTTCCGCGTTCATCATGTTTATGATTTTTTGCATGATTGCTTGCATTCTCTGTGAAGTTAAAGCTTTTCACCATTATGAGAAAAAATCAAAAAAATTATTTATCTATTTTTTTCTGGTCAGCTCAAAACTTTACGGAATTGCATTATTGATTTGTTTATATTTGCTTTGCACTTATTACTGAGATCATATCCCACAGAGGGGTAAGTATATTTTCATATACTTACCCCTCTGCTTTTTATATATTATTACTAAATATTAGAATAATTTTATTATTTAAATTCATCTTACTCATTTTCACCATTATTAGTATCATCTGCACCATCATCTACTGTATCTTCTTCTGGTGTTATTGTTGAACTTGCATTATTTCCACTTAATCCATACATCTGACTTAAATAACTTTGATAATCAAAAGCATCTACTGTTTCTGGTTCTCCATAATTTACACCAAATGTCTCTACTGTTAAACTTTTTATTACTGGTTTATTTTTTGGCATATCTGATGAAAGCTCATTTCCTTGTTCATCTTTTGGAGCTTCTTCACCTTCTGCTAATTCTGAACTTCTATATGTAACTTCTACATTTGAAATTTTTTCAATAATATCATATCCTTCAATTACTTTTCCAAAAGCTGCATATAACCCATCTAATGACGAATTGTCAGATGTCATAATAAAAAATTGAGAACCTGCTGAATTATAACCTTGCTCAGTTAATCCCATACTGCTATAATCTGATCTTGCCATAGATATAACACCTTTTGTATGTTTTAAAGTATTTTCATAATTATTTGCTAAAAATTCACCTTTTATTCCATATTCTTTTTCTTCTGCACCTTCACCTTTTAAGTCTTTTAAAGTAGGTGTTCCTGTTCCATCTCCATTTTTATCTCCACCTTGAATCATAAAATCTGGTATTGTTCTATGAAATGTTAAATTATTGTAAAATCCTCTTTCTGCAAGTTTAATAAAGTTTGCAACTGTATTTGGTGCCTTATCTGGATATAATTCTATTTTTACTGTACCATATCCTTCAATTTCCATTGTAGCTATAGGATTTTTTACTTCCATTGTAGCATTCTTAAATATACCTACTCCTACTACTCCAATTAATACAATAACTATTAATATAGCTATTCCTATTATTACATTTTTTCCTTTTCCCATTGTTCTTCCTCCAATTCTTTTATCTTTTTTGTAAAATATATTTTTATAGTAATAAATGCATATTACTATTCACATTTTAATTTAAAAGCACATACTAGCTTAGCTAATTGTTTTATATATTTTTTAAAAACAATCGCCGATGGTACATACTATTTTTCTTTGCTACCTAAACTGCGTGGTATAAAAGTAACTAACTGCTCTCGCCCACCACGCTTCAAGATTGTTTTTAAAAAATATATAAAACAATTAGCTAAGCAGTAACATTGTCACTAAAAACCAACTGCAAATTGTAACAAAAGAATACTACTTACATCTACTACTATTAAAAAACTTATTTAATTAAAATCTTTTATTCTAATACCTATTATAACATTAAATTATCAAAAACAAACTGTTCTTGCATTCTTTTTAAAGATTGTTTTATTGTTCTTGCTCTTACTTCACCTATACCTTCTACTTCATCCAACTTTGGAATATCTGCATCAAGTATATGTTGAAAAGATTTAAAAGACTTAACTAAATTTTCTACTATATTACTTGGCATCCTTGGTATTTTATTTAGAATTCTATATCCTTTTGTATATACACCGAACTTCATCATAATTATCAAAATCTTCATATCCAAGTAATCTTGCAATTAATCCTGGTCTCATTAATTCATCATGTGATAAATCTTGAATTTCTTTTAAGATTTTTTCTGAATTTTTCTTTTTACCACTAGCAATATAATCTTTTATTATTAGTAATTCTTCTTCCTCTAAATCGCCTACCAATTCTTCTAATTGCATTTCAAGAAGTCTTCCTTCAACTCCCAGCTCGTAAATTGCTCTTTGAACTTCATCTACAATCTTCATTACCATCTCTGCTCTTTGAATTGCAATAATAACATTCTCTAATGTGACAATATCATTAAATTCATATTCATTTAACAAACTTAATTTGCTATCAAAAACCTTTTTATATTTTTCAACAGTTTGAAGTGCTTGATTTGCTTTTGCACTTACTTTAGAAGTATCTTCTAATGCATATCTAGAATTCCCTTTAAATATAGTAATAACATTTCTTCTTTGAGATATGCTTATAACTAGTTCTCCAGATTGCTTTGCTGTACGTTCTGCAGTCCTATGTCTTGTCCCAGTTTCATTTGTAGGAATCGCCGAAGAAGGTATTAATTGTGCATTAGCAAATAAAATTCGTTTTAAATCTGCACTTAATATAATAGAACCATCCATTTTTGCAAGTTCATATAGTTTAGATGAACTATATTCTACATCTAAGCGAAATCCTCCATCTACAAGATCTAAAACCTCTTTCGAATCTCCAATAACAATAAGCGCTCCAGTTTTAGCTTTAAGAATATTTTCTAATCCCTCTCTTATTGCTGTACCTGGTGCAATTAGCTTTAGTACATCTGTAATTGAATCTTCCTTATTGAATACCAAACTAATTCACTCCTCTTTCCCCCGATGCCATAAAAAGTGTCAAAAAGGAAGTTGCCAAAAGGGACGGAGCATATTGACAGTTTTTTATTTAATATAAATAAAAACACATCTACTCTAATAAAAAATTGTCAATATGCTCCGTCCCTTTTGGCAACTTCCTTTTTGACACTTTTTATTTCAATCCTAAACTTTTCATTGCATCATTTATATTTTTCATGCCTATTATATCTAATTTATAACTTTCTTTCAATAGTTTCTTGTTATTTTCTGGAATTAAACATGTTTTAAATCCGAGTTTTTCTGCTTCTTTTAATCTTTTATCGATAAAATTCACAGATCGAATCTCTCCTGTTAATCCGAACCTCTCCCATAACTAATAAATCTTTTGGTATACTAATATTTTTATAACTAGATAGCACACATGCTATTATTCCTAAATCCACTGCTGGTTCAGATATCTTTATTCCACTTACTACATTTAAATATACATCTTGACTTGAAAGATTTATTCCTGCTTTTTTTTCAAGTACTGCCATAAGTAATGTTAAACGATTGTAATCAATTCCATTTGCAGTTCTTCTTGGAAGCCCAAAAACAGTATGAGAAGTTAATGCTTGAAGTTCTATTAAAAGCGGTCTTGTTCCTTCCATACTTGCAACAATTACAGAACCTGGTGGATTATCTTCTCTATCAGAAATAAGAACTGATGATGGATTTGTTATCTCAACCATTCCCTCATTTTGCATTTCAAACATTCCAACTTCATTTGTTGACCCAAATCTATTTTTTACACCTCTTAAAATTCTATATGAAAAATATCTTTCACCTTCTATATATAATACTGTATCTACCATATGTTCTAAAACTCTAGGTCCTGCAATATTTCCTTCTTTAGTAACATGTCCTATAATGATTGTTGTTATTTGATTTGTTTTACATATTTTCATTATTCTTGCTGTTATTTCTCTTACCTGGCTTACAGTTCCAGCAGCTGAAGTTATCTCGTCAGAGTACATTGTTTGTATAGAATCTATAATAACAAGTTTTGGATTTATAGAAAGTATTTGTTCTTGTATTATATCTATGTCTGTTTCTCCTAAAAACAAAATATCATCATTATTAATTTTTAATCTATCTGCACGAATCTTAATCTGCTCTGCAGATTCTTCTCCTGATACATAAAGTACCTTTCCGCTCTCCTTGCATCTTATCACATAATTGCAATATTAATGTAGATTTACCAATTCCGTGGTTCACCACCAACTAATACTAAAGAACCTTTTACTAATCCTCCACCTAAAACTCTATCTAATTCAGCAGAGCCAGTACCTATTCTTGTAGCATCTTTTCCTACAACTTCATTTAGACTTTTAGGAGTAGTACTTTTTTTGGTCTCACCTTTTATTAATACATTAGATGATTCTTTTTTTATTTTTTCCTCATAAAAGCTATTCCATTCATTACATCCGAGGACACTTTCCAAGCCATTTAGCAGATTCATATCCACAACTATTACACACAAATACAGTTTTTGTTTTCCCCATTATTATATTTCTATGTTAGAAAAATTTCTAACATTCTCTCCTCTCTAATTTTATATTACATATAACTTTTAAAAATAAATAAAAGAATATATTTCATTTTGAAGCTTAACAGCCAATTCCAGATTATTATTATCAATTTCAATATATCTCAAATTCACTTCTTCTTCCATAATCTTCCCCTTCTTTTATGAAATCAATTTTTTGTTATTTATTTTAATATATATTCTTAAATACATTGCTCTAACTATTCTATCAATCCCGCATGCAATTGACAGTCCAAATAACCCCATATTGAATTTTTGAATAAAATAACAAAAAGGTACTCTAACACAAATTCCACCAATAAAAGCCATCATTCTAATTGCTTTTGTATCTTTATTTGCAGATAAATAGGCTCTATAATTGCATCCTGCTACTGTAGCTATAAACTCTATAGAATATAACCATATATACGGATTGCAATCATTCCATTGAACAGCTCTTCCAAGCATATACCATATTGGATATATAAATATCGGCAGTAATAAACTAGAAAAAATTATACCATATATTTGAACTGTATCCACTTTCTTAAGAAGACCTTCTCTTTTTGATTCTATATCATTAGAATATTCAACCAATAATCCTGAATAATAACCTTCTATTATTTCACACAAAGTATCTATTATAGTTCCACATATACAATGAATTGCATATATATTTGTTCCAAATGAACTAGCTACACTAGTATAGTAGATATTTACAATTCTTTGCATTATTTTATTAAATATAAGATCCTTGGCAAAATTCAATATTTCCTTTATATAGTTAGATGCAATTTTGTATAATCTAAATTTTGAAAAAATTAATAATAATATAGTATTTACAAAAGTGGATATTATTGTTGCAACATAAATTCCAACTTCATTGTACCCTAATTTTATACTTAAGTAATCTCCTAATATATTAACCATAGAAGAAATTACTGTTATAACCCAAATTACACTTGTTTTTGTTTCTACCTTCAATATATTTTTAGGAATATATCCAATAGCTAATATCGGTAATTGTATAGCTTTTAATTTTAATATTATTGATAATATCTCACGTGCATCATTTTCTAAATTATATACATATGTAATCTGCTTTGAAAATATAAATATTACAAATGCTATTATTATAGAACTTATAACTTCTATACACATAGCTGAACTATTTATTTGTTTTGCATTTTTTCTATCTCTTACTAATACTATAGTATGAGATGTTCCTATGCATGATTGAATTGTATTTATAGCCCAGTTTAACGTTATAAATGATGAAAAAACTATTATTGCTGTTTTTCCTATTGAGTTTGATATTGATTTATCTATTGTTACTAATAAAGTATTGGTAAATTCTACTAGTATATATGGTAAAACAAATAAAAATGTTTTCATTATTACCTTTATTGGTATTTTTTGCTTCATTTCTCCTCCGTTTTGTTTAAGATATTTATAAGTTTTTATTTAGAACTATATACTTAAAAACTATTATCTTTTTGTGTTTTATTATTAGCTATTCTAAACATATCAAGATATGCTTTTATCTTGATATTATTAATATATCGATAAGATTGTAAATCATTATAAAGGTATTTCCTTATATCATATTACCTAACTTTCATAATGGTATAATTCTACTATATCAAATCATTTTTATCAAGTAAGTTTTTTATTTTTAAAGTTGACTTTTGATTATTCTCATGCTATTATTTGTAAGTCATTTGAATTTACTTCAATATATTTTATTCATTCTATTCTGGGCACTTCTGCCTAAATTTTTTCTGAACCAATAACTTTCAGATTACTTTTTGCTAATAGTATAAGATATTAACCCTAACAAACTTTGTTCGAATAGTATAAACATAAATTAATTCAGATGAATCTATTTAATAAATTAGCCGAATTCCATCAAAAATGAATATTTATAAATTCTAAAAAATTATAAATATGTTTTTTATTATTTATAAGTTAACAATTTTCTTTATAATTTCTATGTCTTCTATTTTGTTGATTCCAAAACATTTTCTACCCAAGTCTTTTATAGATGCCCCTAGGTGATACATTTCTTTATTATCTACTACAATAAATCTATCATGAAATTTGTTTGTTTTAGCAACTTTTAATATAGGATATTCTTTATTAAATTTTGTAATATCCAAATTTCCAATATTACTTTTGTCTGATGTTAAAATAACTATTTCTACATTATCTTTCTTTTTAGTTAACATTTTCAAAACACTATCATCAATGTAATTGTCTATTATTAAAATCTTGTTATTCGCTTTTTTTATAATATCTATAATCAAACTATATGCATCATATATTTGACCATTAAAAAATATCCTTTGTTTGATATTTTCTCCAAGTTGAAACTGTTTAAAAACTTCATCAAATTTTTTATCATGTTCTAGCAATTTATATTCGACATTTATTAGTCTTTCAAATACTTGTCCGTTTGAAACTATAAATTTTCTCATTTCTACAAATGCTTCTACTATTTTTATACTTACTTCAATAGCTATTTCATTTTTTAACAATCCTGAGAGCATTAAAACTCCTTTTTCTGTAAAAACATAAGGCAACTTTTGTTTTCCTCCACGAGTATTTGAAGTCGCAAATTGCGACTTCAAAAATTCATACTCACTATTACTTAATTGAAAACAGAACTCTACTGGAAAACGCTCAATATTTCTTTTTACTGTTTCATTTATTCTTCTTGTTTCATAATGATATAGTCTTGCTACATCACTATCCAACATTACTTGTTTTCCTCTTATAATATATATTAAGTTTTTTATATTTTCGTTATGTAATTCATTTTGAATCACTAATTGGTTTTCTTCCATAACTTCACATCCTTTTCATAGTGCATATATTATAAAACATTTGTTTGTTGATGTCAAGACTTTTATATATTTTAAGTTTAAGATTTATACTATTAAAAAGATATAATGTAACTTTGTTTTGCCCTGCTTAAGTCCATTTCCATAACTTTAGACATAGTAAGCATAATGTATGAATAATTTGTAAAATTCAAGTAAAAAATGGATATTTATAAATTCAAAAAAATTATAAATATCCATTTTTATATTAAATCTTTTCTACATATAATTCATCATTTACAGTTACAATTGTATGTTTATGCAATTTATTAATAGATTTTTATCTGGAAATATACTATTTCACAAATCGGAACTCAAGGTTAGATTAATTCTTTTTTTCTCTTAAAAAATCCTGTAAATCTTCTTTATCTAAATCTTTTATAAATTCACTCAAATCATTACAGATAAACTCAAAGTCACCTAATTCATGCAAATATAATTCTATATTTTGATTGTTTATATTTATACAAATTACATCTCCAAATTCTGTAATTGCAAAAGGTATATATCCTTTTTTAAATATTTCATCATACACATATATATTTCCTTTATCATCTTTATTATATGAAATTAGACCTTGCATAACTATTTCTTTACTATTTTTAGTGTCAAAGCATCTTTTATCTGGTCTTCCACCATTATATTCTAATATTAAATCTTTTAAACATTGTGGTAGTTTAATGGCATATGTATTTTCAATATTCTCAAAACATGTTTTATCTACTAATTTTTTTACATATTTCCATTCCATAATAAAATCTCTCCTTTTATCTATCTCTATATCATATACTTGTAAAATCCTAAATCCACCATTTCTATATTTCTTCCAACCAATCAAGTGCAATTATAAACATTGCATGAGACCATCCAAGACCAATTACCCAATTTGATTTTAAACTATTATTATCAACTTGTTCTGCTAAAAATCCATGTTCTGTGCAAGAATTAATCACAAAATCAAAACATTCTAAAAATTTCTTTTTATTTCCTATCTTACTATAATACATAGCCATCCATAAAGTTGCAATAATCCAAGGGTTATTTCCTCCTATATAATGGTCATCTTGAAATCTTAGATATCCTCCGAGTATATGTTCTTAATGTCATATTTATTTTTTCTACAGTATTTGCTATTATTTTCTCTTTAGCAGAAAATAATTCAAAAGGATATACTACACCTAGCATGCTAATATCTGTTTTGTTATCTGCTCCATTTCTTAGCAATATCTTTTGTTTATCATCATATAAATTATTTTGTATATATTTTTTTATTTTGGTATTATACTCTTCTAATTCCTGCTTTGTTTTTTCTATTTTTTCTTGTTTTATTCTATTATTTTTATATTCATCTTTTATACAATCATATATGTTTATCATAGAATTAAAACTTGCATAGATACTTGCTAAAGAATATAGATGTATTCCTTCATTCATCTCCCATAAATCATAACTAACATGTTTATATATGCTATCTTTATATTCATATTTTTCTATTAGCTCTTTTTTTACAGTATCTGTTTCTTCTATATTCAATAAATTCTTAATGTATTTTATTAAAAATGCTAAAGCTTTTTCGCACATTTTTAGATTATCTTTTAAAAACTTTTCTTCTTTTGTAATTTTATAATGTTCATATATACCATATATAACACTTGCTGTTTCATCTATTTGATATCCCCAACATGGTGCTAAAGCACCATTTGTATAAAAGCGTTGTTCCCACATACCATTTTTGCTTTGTGTCTTTTTGCAAAATATATTATAAAACTTCTCTGCTTCTTTGTGCATACCTAATAAATCTATTGCTTTTACTATAAAGCTTGCATCTCTTGTCCAACAATATCCGATATCCACCGCACATTTCCTTTTTCTCGTCTATTTCCATTCCAGCAATAATTCCGCCGGTCTCTTTATTTGTAAGAAGTGGGAAAAGTAAAATTGTTCTTTTATATATTTTGTATATTTTTTCATTATAGTCTTTTCTTTTTAGAGAATAATATTTTTCTACGTATTTTTCCCAATATCTTTTTACATCATTATATTCTTTTTCTATATCTATTTTTTTTAATTTATCTATTTCATTTGCTATATCTTCAAATGAATTTGATTTATCATTTTCTTTTGCATAAATATATATACATATCTTCTTTTCTTCTCCTGGTTTCAGGGTACCTAAATTATATGAAATACTCGAGTCTCTTGTCATTCCTATATAATCTTTTCCGTAAATTTCGCCACTTTTAATATTATCTTTGCTATTATGCAATTGTTTAGCAGCTATTATTTCACTCGAAAAAATAGCAAAAGTATTTTCATAGTCGTACTGTAATAAAGCATCATTGAAAATTCTTGCTGATACCTGATTATTGGTACTACTTATAAATTCAGAATGTATTAAGAAATTTATATCCATATCTATTGTATTATTATTTTTTAATATATATTGTTTCATTAAAACATCTTTTTTTATTGTGACAAAGTCAATTTGTTTAATATTTAAATTAAAATATGTATTTTCTATATTAGTAGTTAAAATGTTTGTATTTTCTACATAACTTTGTTCATAATGGTTATTTATATCATCGTGTAGATATATAATAGCAGAGTCGTTTATTTTTATTCCTACATGAAAAAAGTCTATATTTTGTTTATAGTCTATTGTTGGATATGCTAGTCTAAGTAGTTCTCCTTGTTTAGAAAAACTTACTAGCATTTTTCCGTTTCCGATTAAGGCATCATTAATATATTTATTATTCATAATATTCCTTCCTTTATCTTTTGTTGTTTGTTTTTCTTGTTTTTTAAATTAGCAATAAGTTTAATCCGTGCAGGGGGATTTATATATTAAAATTTCGTTCTTTGCTGGTCGGACTAGTCATATAAGCAAGTGTGTACAAATTTCATAGTTTGAACAGTTAATCTGGCTAATCTGTATGAATATGAGTCCTCCCAAACTGCGCATCACTGCATTTTAATATATAAATCCCCCTGCACTACTCTACTGTTTTTATTATTTTTCTGTATCTGTATTTATTTGTTTTCGACAATTTTAACAATTTGTCGTTCTAGTTCCTTAATTCTATCGTTTAATTTAGCTATTTCTTCGTCATTTGCATATTCTGTTAAAATATCTTCTTTTACTATAGATTCCATATCTTCTAGTTCTTCTTTTAATGTTTGCATTCTTCCTAATACTTCAAGACGTACGTATTCTTTTGCTCGTTTATTTTCTACTTTACCTACTACATTTATGTTATCATCTAATTCATAGCATTCTCCAAATTCTGGGATAGTAACTGGAATCTCTGTATTTTGTATAATTTTATCTCTTAATACTTTTTGTCCTTCTGGTTCTCCATGGACTAAAAAGATATGTTTTGGTTTTGTGAAGAATGAATATATAAAATTAAGTAGCCATTCTTGATCTGCATGACCTGAATATCCTTCTATATATTCTATTCTTGCATTAACTGCGATTTCTTCTCCAAATATTTTTACTGTTTTTGCTCCATCTACAATTTTTCTACCAAGTGTTCCTGGTGCTTGATATCCTACAAATAAAATAGTATTATTTGGATTCCATAAATTATGTTTTAAATGATGTTTAATACGACCAACTTCACACATGCCGCTTGCAGATATTATAATTGCAGACTCATTACTTTCATTTAATTCTTTTGATTCATCTGCTGTTTTCGTAAATTTAAGTCCTGGGAATTCTAAAGGATTATCTCCACTTTGCATAATCTTTTTAGTTTCTTCATCAAATAAATCCATATTGTCTTCAAAAACTTCTGTTGCTGAAATTGCAAGCGGACTATCTACATATACAGGAGCTCTCATAACGGTTTCATATTCTCTATAAAATTCTTCATCATGTTTTGTTTCTTTTAAATTATTTAGTTCATATAAAATTTCCTGTGTTCTTCCTACTGCAAAAGAAGGAATTACTACTGTACCGCCTTTATCTAATGTTTCTGAAACAATTTTTAAAAACTCTTCTGCTTTTTCGTCATTTCTTATATGAAGTCTATTACCATATGTAGATTCCATAACTAGAAAATCAGCACTCTCAATCATTGTAGGCTCTGATAATAATGGAATATCATTGTTTCCTATATCTCCCGTAAATACAATTTTAGTTTCCTTATCATCTTCTCTTACCCAAATTTCAATTATACTAGAACCTAACATATGTCCTGCATCATTAAATCTAACATGAATATTTGGATCTATTTCAATTAATTCATCATATTTTATTGGTCTAAAAACTTCTAAACATCTTGCAGCATCTTCTGCTGTATATATTGGTGGAATCTCTTTTTCACCTTTTCTCTTTCTTTTTTTATTTTTCCATTCAGCTTCCATTTCTTGTATATGTCCACTATCTGGTAACATTATAGAACATAAATCACAAGTTGCCTTTGTTGCAAAAATAGGATTCTTGTATCCTTCATTATATAACTTAGGAATTCTACCTGAATGATCTATATGAGCATGTGTTAATAGCATAAAGTCAATTTCATTAACATCAAACAAAAATGGAGCTTCATTTTGTAATTCGTCTGTCGCTTGACCTTGATACATTCCACAATCCACCAAGAATTTCTTGCCAGCTCCTTCTACTAAAAAATTAGAACCAGTAACAGTTTTTGTTGCTCCTAAAAAAGTAACTTTCATAAAAATACAATCCTTTCATCTATACAAATTAGTATTATCAAATTAATTTAAATTTTTATATTTATTTATATTAATTAGTAAATTATTGTTACAAGTTAATGTTTTTAGATTTCTCAAAGTAGGCTTATTGAATAGTCTTATATATTATAATAAAAAACAGTTCTGACCTTGAGCCGTTATTAATGTTTCTGTTTATATTGTGTCTCTAAAATGTAAATCTGGCACACACTGAAGCGCCTTGGAAGAATTGTTTTTTATTATAATATATAAGACTATTCAATAAGCCGGACTATTGGCACTTTACTTTAAATAACAACTAAAAAACATTAACCAGTAATAATATATATATAACATTAACTAACTACATTCATTATACACTATATAAACAATTTAAGCTTTTTCCTCAACTTAACACTATTCTCTTTAATATCAATTTCTTTTTTACTCTCCAAAATATTACCATCAAAATATTGTACAAACATTTTTCCATCTTCCTCTATAATCTGTATAAAAATGTTTTCCAGAGTAATTATCCTTGTATTAAATATTTCTTCTAATATACTTTTATTATATTCATCATTATTAGATATTTTTTCTAGAACCTTTAATTCTTCTGCTTTTTTTATAATTATGTTTGTTATCTCCTGATTTTGCTTATTCAAATATCTATTTTCTTTTATATTTCTTTCTTTATTATATTTAAGAAATCTATAATATCTATATTCATAAATTAAATCTATCATATCTTTCTTTAATATACATTTCTCTATCTGTATTTTAAAACATTTAAGAAACTGCTTTTGAATGTCTAAAATATACTGATTTATAGGTTCTTTTTTGTTCTCGGATAATTCTAATTTATTAAAGAAAACTTGTTTTTGTTCAATTCGTTTTTTCATATCTCCAAATTTTCTTGGATCAATTAAATCATTATATTCCTTTATATCTTGCATAAATTCATTTCTTTCTGCTTCTATAATTTCTACAAGATTACTAATACTAAAAATCTTATCATCTTTAGCTAATTTTGCATTTCTTTTTTCATACTCTTCTTTTAATAAATCAACATTATTTAATATTTTATCAATTTCTTTAATTTTATTTGTTAATTCTTTTTTATCATTTGTTATCTTACTTAAAAAAGTAGCTTTATCTTGTAACCTTTCTAATTTATCTGTTAATTTTTTCTTCTCATTTATTACCTCTTTTTTATATTTTTCATCTATACTACTTTTTAATAAAATACATATACTAAAAAATAATCTTGAAAATTCATTTCCTGTTTCTTCACCATATTTAGATTCTATTTCCTTCTGCAATTTTAATATAATTTGATTTCTATCTTTTTGCTTACTTATATTAGATATTTCTTCATGCCCTAATAATAACAGCAAATTTTGAAATACTAAATTATATTGAATAGAATCTAATTTATCTAACATTGTAGTCCAAGACCAACCATTAAAATCTCTTATTAATTCTGAACAATTAAGAGTCCTTCCTTCATTTAATACATCTATTACTGCATTATCTATTAAAGCCTTCTCTTCTATTTTTTTTATTTGATCTATCTTATATAAAGCATACATAAGTATTAATTCATTAGGAAATGTCTCTATAATTTTCTTTTCTAAATTTATAGAATATTTTTCTTGTTTTTTTACACCTCTTGGCTTAATAATCTCTATCTCTTTACAATTATTTGAAATCATATTTATTATTTCTTGTATAAATTCATCTCTATTTGGTACTTGTCTTTTTACTTGTTTATAATCTGAATAAAAATTTTCTATTTTATAAAATATGCTTAAAAGGAGATTTTGAGCCTCCTCATTAAAAGCTTTTTTGTCTAAAATCCCCTCTAATTCTATATTATAATCTTTCATATTCAAATTTAACTTAGATAATATTTTCTCTTTTTTCAAAATATACCTCTCCTATTCCGCTTGGTTTAAGAAACTTTTTTTATTCTCCACTTTGCATTTTTAGTTCTTCCCAACGCTCTTTAGTCATTAGTACCTCTCTAGGTTTACTTCCTTGATATCCAGAAATAATACCTCTTTCTTCCATCTGATCAATTATTCTTCCTGCTCTTGCATATCCAACTTTAAATCTTCTTTGTATAAAAGATGTAGATGCTTGACCTGTTTCAACAACTGTATCTATCGCCTCCATTAAAAATGGATCTGAATCATCATCTTGATCTTGTTCTAAAGCTTCTTTATCTGTACTATTAGCATTCTCAATTTTATCCAAAATATCCTCACTATATGAAGCTTCTCCATTTTCTTTTACAAAACCAACTATTTTCTCTACTTCTTTATCTGATACAAAAGCACCTTGAACTCTTACAGGTTTTGCTGCACCAGATGGATAAAATAACATATCACCTTTTCCTAAAAGCTTTTCCGCACCAACCATATCAAGTATTGTTCTTGAATCTACTTGTGAAGAAACAGCAAACGCAATTCTTGAAGGAATATTTGCTTTAATAATACCTGTAATTACATCTACTGAAGGTCTTTGTGTAGCAATTACCAAATGCATTCCGAGCTGCTCTTGCCATTTGTGCAAGTCTACAAATTGCATCTTCTACATCTTTTGGCGAAACCATCATTAAATCTGCAAGCTCATCTATAATTATAACTATTTGTGGAAGCTTCTCAGCTCCGCCTTCTTTAGATACAGCTTCATTATAACCTTTTATATCTCTAACATTTTTCTCTGCAAATAAACTATACCTATTAACCATTTCCTGAACAGCCCATGTTAAAGCACCTGCTGCCTTTTTAGGATCTGTTACTACTGGAATTAATAGATGTGGTATTCCATTATATACTGAAAGTTCTACTACTTTTGGATCAATCATAACAAGTTTTACTTCGCTTGGTTTTGCTTTATAAATTATACTAGAGATTAATGTATTTATACATACACTTTTACCAGAACCTGTAGAACCTGCAATTAATACATGTGGCATTTTTGCAATATCTGTTACTACTTCTTGTCCTCCAACATCTTTTCCAAGTGCAAAAGCAAGTTTTGATTTATGTGAATAAAATTCCTCAGTATCTATAATATCTCTTAAATGTACTATTTCATTTTCTTTATTTGGAACCTCTATTCCTACTGCTTGTTTTCCAGGAATTGGAGCTTCTATACGAATTGTTTCTGCTGCTAAATTAAGAGCTATATCATCTGCTAAGTTTGCAATTTTACTAACTCTAACACCTTCTGCTGGTTTTAATTCATATCTTGTAATAGCAGGTCCAACAGATACATTTTCTACTTTTGCAGAAACACCAAAGCTATATAAAGTTTTTTGAAGTCTTGATGCAGTATCTGTAACAGCTTTTTTTCCACCTTTTATTCCTTTTTTCTCTCCTTCACTTAATAATGTAATTGGAGGAAATTCATAATGTTCATCTTCTACAGTTAAAGTGTGTTCCAATTGTAATACTTCTTTTACTTTTTCTTCTTTCTTTTCTTGTTCTTTTTTAAATAGATTTTCTTCTATAAAATCTGGAGCTTGTTTTGGTGAAGTTTCCATTCCTAAAGGTACTATATCATCTTTATTATGTTTAAACTTATTAGCCCATCCACCTTGATTATCATTTACTTCTTCTATATTATTAATTGTTAACTGATCTACTTCTAAAGCCTGTCTTCTCTTTTCTTCGGCTTCTCTTAGTTTTCTTTCTTTTTTAGTTTCTCTTGTTTCTTTTACTGGTATATCTATATCTTCTTCTACATTATATATTTTATTTCTTCTTCGATTTTTTCTATCTTCTACACTTTCTACTCTATCTTCTATATTAGCCTCTCTTGATACTCTTTCTTCTTTTTTCTCATTTTTCTTTTCTTGCATATCATATAAAAAATCTGAGATAAATTCTGTTGGTTTAAATCCAAATATAAATACTACAAATACAACAGTTATTCCTAAAGCCAATATAACAGTTCCAAGCATTCCAAACATTTTTATAAATGGAATTGCAACTAAAGTTCCAATAACTCCTCCACCTGCATTTTTTTCACCTAAAGAGTATGCTATTTCTAAAACATTACCAAGTTCCTGTTCTACATCTATACTCCCTATCGATATCTGATAAATACTCATTACTGCACATATACATACTATTACGATTCCATATTGTATTAATTTCGATGTCACATAATCTTTATCGTCGTATGCTAAATATATACTAATAGCAAATGTTCCTATTGGAATAATATATTTAATAAATCCAAATATCCCTCCAAGCATTGGACTTAAGTGTTCTCCAATATATCCGTGACTCTGTATATATAAGTACTGCTAATAGTATACTAATAACTATCATTACTACTACTGCTACATCTAAATTAACTTTCTTCTGTTTTTTTCTTCCTTTTTTTGCTTTTGCCAATTTTAAGTCTCCTCCTATACGTATAAAAATTCATTCATATTCTATCACAAACAAATTTTTTTTTCCACAAAAAATTTACATAAGAAAAGAATTTTTTTATCATTTATATTTCTTCTTCACAGTAGGCACTAAGCACACCATATAAAACTTCACCAATCCTTTAAACTAAATTTATATACAATTTTAAACTCTTGCTATAAACTATATCAATAAATCAAAAAAAGAAACCGGAAAATCAATTTTCTAAATTGACTATTAAAACCGATTTCTAAATATTAGTAGTTTATTGAAGTTCCTTTCTATTATTTTGAACAATTTTTAAAGCATCTTCTAGAGCCACTTCTAGTCCTGCTAAAATATTATCAGCATAATCTTTAGTTCCTTTTGAAATTTCTCTAGACATTTCATTTGCAGTTTCTATTATTTCTGCTTTTTTCTCATATGCCTTTCTAGTTATTTCATGTTCATCTATCATTGATATTATTCTGTTTTCAGCCTCTTTAACTATACTATCAGCTTCTCTTTGAGCCTCATCTAATATACGTTGTCTTTCCTCTTTAACCCATTTTGCCTGTTTTAGCTCATCTGGTAATTTTAATCTTACCTCTTTTATTATTTCTAAAACTTCATCTTTATCAACAACACATTTAGTAGAAAAAGGAACACCTTTGCTTCTCTCTAATATATCTTCTAAAGTTTCTAATAACGTAAATATTTCCATGATTAAACCCCTTTCTGGCTTAAGAATATGAGACTTACACGCCCATATTTTCTACAATCATATACATTAAGATTAAGTTCTTTTAAACCATTTAATTCTCTTTCTTCTTTATCTGTTTCTATGATTATTTTTCCACTTTCATTTAATAATTTTAATGATAAAATTGTTTTTACAGCATCTATAGCTATGTTTGCATCATATGGGGGATCTAAAAATATAATATCAAATTTTATATTTTCTTCACTTAAATTTTTCAAACATTTTTTATAATCTTTATTAATAACAATTGCTGATTCTGTAAATCTAGTCTTTTGTAAGTTCTTTTTTATAACATTAATTGCTTCATATGATTTATCACATAAATAAGCTTTTTGGCAACCTCTACTTATAAATTCAATTCCTATAGAACCACTACCTGAAAATAAATCTAATACAACTGAATCTTCTTCTATATCTTTTTGTATTATATTAAAAAAAGATTCCTTAACTCTATCTAACGTAGGTCTTGTATTCATACTTTCTATGGTATCTAATTTTGTGCCTCTAGCCACTCCACTTATTACTCTCATAATCCCTCTTTTTTGTTTATTCATATTTTATATTTTTTTATCAATATGTCAATATAAATCATTAAAATGTAACATATATTTAACACTTTTGTAATCTATGCGTAACGCATTTTATATTATACACTATTTACTATATATTTTCAATGTCTAATTTTTGATATAAGCTCAAAAAACAGAGGCTAAATTTTATAACCCCCGTCTTATCTTATGTGTTTAATTTATTAATCTTTTTTCATATCTTTAATCAACTCTAATTGAGAAATTAAAAGTGATTCCATTTTTGCTTTATATATATCAAATTGTTTTTCTGTATCTTCTAGTTGTCTCTTTTTAAGAAGAATTGCTTGATCTAAGTCATCTGCAGATTTTCTAGCAGAACCTTCTGCTTCTTTTATTATTTGATCAGCTTGTTGTTTCGCAATATTTTTCACTTCATCAGCTGCAGATTGAGCCATTACTAAAGTATTCTGAAGTGTAGCTTCTATTGTTTTATAATGTTCTACACTTTTTTCTAATTCTTCGATTCTTCTTTTATTTTCGGATGCTTCTTTATACATTTTCTCATAATCCAATGTTAATTGATCTAAAAAATCATCAACTTCTTCTACACTATATCCGTTCATAATTTGTTTTGCAAATTTTTTATTTTCTATATCAAGTGGTGTAAACATAATAATTCCTCCTACTTTTTTTATGAACGTAAACCTTCATTAATCATTGCCATTGTTTCTAAGCCATGAAACTGAAAGCTTGTTCTTAATTTCTTCCCTAGCCATATCTGTTGTTATATCATAATTGTATGGTGCAATTAAAAATATAGAGTTTGAAACCTTTTGAATATGACCATCTAATGCATGTACTGCTCCACTAATAACATCTACAATACGTCTTGCAACATCTTTATTTACATATTCTAAATTTACAATTACTGATTTCTTGTCTTTTAATAAATCACAGATGCTTTCAGATTGTTCAAAAGATGTAGGTTGTGATATTACCATTTTCACTTGTTGAATTTGTGGCATGCTAACAACTTTATTATTGTTATTACGTTTTCCCCATACTCTTCTTTCTTCTACTTCTTCATCTTCCATATTATATTCATCTTCCATATTATATACATCTTCATCTTCTTTATCCTCTGCTGTGTCCATACCAAACAAATCCCATACTTTATTCATTATAGCTCCTGACATCTTTATAACCTCCTAAAAACTCTCTTCATTTGCATTAATTTACTAGCAATAGTATCTAACTTTTCAAGGCATTTGTCAATACCTTTTACTTTCTGTAATAATAACTTAATATTTCTGTAACATTAATGTAATATTCTTATTGATTTTTTAAATTTCTTATACCTATTTGATTGATTTTAATTTATCTTCTGTCATTTTTAAGACAATTTCATCATACAAACTAATCGACTTTTTATTACTAATAAAATTAGAATCATATCCTAATTCTTCTAATTCCTTACTTGAATAATTACTTACTATAGAATATTTATCATTTTGCTTTAATACTTTTACATATATTTTTTCTAAATAACCTGCTCTATCTCTAACTACACAAGCTAAATCATTTTCATATACAATAGAAGAATTTGGCAATTTTAAGCCATTAGCACTTCCGCCATATTATATCAAACGCAATCTTTCTATACGAAATAAGTTCTTCAACATATTCTTGTATTTTTAGCACAAGAACTATATCATCATTATCTGACCCAATATATTCTATTTTAGCATCTACCTCTTTACTATTTGGTAATCTTATTTTAATCTTATCCCCAACTTCTGCTTCTTTTGCTTTTTCTGAATCAATAATAGTTGCTAAGTAACATTCAAAATTATCAATAACCTTACCTTTTTCGCTACTTGATGCTATAACCTGACTTGTTTTTACATTTAGCTTTTCTAAAAATTCTTTATTTATCTTTGAAAAGTCATCTGTCTTCAAAACATTTTCTAATCCATCAACACGATATGAAACAAGACCACTAATTGGTGCATCAACATATTCTGAATTACTATTTAAACTTTTTTCATACCCACTTCTTTCATCAATTAATTTTTTTATATAAGAACCTGCAGGACTGAGTTCTCCAGCAATTTTAGCTTTTTTAGTTATATATGTATTAATATCTTTTTTATATTCTGTTATTTTTTGTAGGTCATTTAATTCATATATATCATTTAATTTAGATTCTATCTGACTATCTAATAGTTTAATATCACTAGAAAATAGATTATTTTCTTTACTCATTGCTTCTTGTATTTTTTTATCCAAATCTTGTATTTTCTCTACTAAATTATCTTCGCTATTAGAGTAATATCTAAATATAGAATCCCCTTTAGAAACTCTTTCTCCTTCAGTCTTTATTGGCACAATTCCATTTTTATAATTTTCACCTTCTACCACAGTTTCATTCCTTATTATATAACCTACCGTTGCTTCTTCTAAATATAGCTTTCCATTTTCAACTAAAACTGTATCAACTGGATTTCTTAGTAGTATGCATAGCATATACACAGAATATATAATTATAATCATCAATATAATCAAAACAATTCTTTTCTTATTTTTCGCCAAAAAATTATTTTTTACTTTTGTATTTTTTTTGTTCACTTTATTCCCTCCAAAATAATTTTTATATTATTTTGTTTATTTTCTAGTCCATCTAACCATATTATATTTTCATTTCTTTTAAACCAAGTTATTTGTCTTTTTGCATATCTTCTTGATTCACGTTTTATTTTTTCTATCATTTCATCTTTACTAATTTCACCTTTTAAGTATTCATACACTTCTTTATATCCTAATGCTTGCATAGCAGTCGGATATCCATTTTCATATTTTTTAATTATATTTTCTACCTCTTGCACTAAGCCCTGTTTCAGCATTATATCTACTCTTAGGTTGATTCTTTCATATAGTTTTTCTCTTTCCATATTAATACCAAATACTTTAAAATCATATGGATTTTCATTTTTTCTTGATTCTATTTCTTGCTCCGTTTTCGTTTTTCCAGTTGCATTATATATTTCAAGTACCCTAAATATTCTTTTTTTATCATTCTTGCTTATTTTTTTCATTGCTTCAGGATCTACTCCGCATTGCTTTATCATATAAATATTCTAAGCCTTTCTTTTCCATTAGACACTCTAGGCTATTTCTATACTCTAAATCAATTTGAATTTCATCATATTCTACCCAATTTACTAATGAATCTACATATAGTCCAGTTCCTCCTACTATAATTGGATATTTTCCTTTTTCTAACACTTCTTCTATCTTTTTTATTGCATCTTTTTTATATCTTGCAACACTATATCTTTCTTCTGGAGACACATATCCAATCAGATGATGTTTAACACATTCCATTTCTTCTTTACTTGGCTTTGCAGTTCCAATATCCATATCTTCATATATCTGCATGGAATCTGCTGATATAATCTCTCCATTTATTTTTTTTGCAAGCTCTATAGAAAGCGCTGTTTTTCCTGATGCTGTAGGACCACATATAACTATAATTTTTGGTTTTATCATTTTAAAATCTTTCCTTTTATTATTATCTTATTACCAATCATCCTTATTTAACTATAACTATTTCCTAGGTACAAATTTTATATTTAAGCTTACTCTTGGTAATATTATCTTCTAGAAAACTTCTTTTCTATATCTATCTTTGACATTCTTATCGCTGTAGGTCTACCATGTGGACAAGTAAAAGGATTTGGCAATAATAACAATTCTTTCATTAAATTATCTACCTCTTCTTTTGTTAAAGCCATATTAGCTTTAACTGCTGATTTGCATGCAAGTGTTGCAATGAATTTCTCCTCTATTTCTTGTTTTGCAGTTCTTGCTACAGTATTAATTTCATCAAGTGTTTCTAAGAATAATTCTTTAGTCTCTAAATCTATACATATATTAGGAACGCCAGAAATTTTTATAGTATTTTCTCCAAATTCCTCTAAAGTAAATCCTGCTTTTTCAAATAGTTTCATGTTATCTTTAGCAATTCCCATTTCTTTATGTGTTAATGTAATTATATCTGGTAATAACATTAGCTGAGACTCCTTTGGACCATCTGAATAATAATTTTTCTTAATTTTTTCATACATAATTCTTTCATGTGCAGCATGTTGATCTATAATGTACATTTCTTTATCCATTTCAATTATTATATATGTTGAAAATGCAATTCCCACAAATTTATAATTAGGAATATTATAATAACTACTATTTGTAAATATGCTGATGTTTTCTTTTGGAACTGAAACACTTAAGTCTCCAATTTTATATCCTTCATCTTCTTCCTTTACTTGTGATTCTGCATTTGGTAATTTTCCAAACATTTTAGTATACATTTCTTCGAAGTTTTTATCATCTATATCTATTTTATTTTCTTCAAGATTATTTATCTTTTCTATAATCTTCTTTATATTTTCTTGATTAATCTCTTGTTTATTTTCCTTAGTAATTCCATTATTTAGTTCATTATTTTCTTGTCCAATTTTAGGTTCTTGCATGCTAATATTATTCTCTTGTATATTTTCTTCTTTTGTACTAATGCCATCTGTTATTATCTGTGTCTTTCTTATATCATCTTGTTTATCTTTTATTTCTTCGTTATTTATGCTACTTTGTAATTCTTTTGTATATCCATTACTTGCACTTTTTTGAATTTCCTCTTTTGGGTTTATTATATTTTCTGTATCTTTTGTTACAAAATTAGAATCCTCTACTTTGTTTTTTTCTTGATTACCAAATTTATTATTATACAATTCTTCTATTAGATTATTTTGTGTATTATTTCGATTTTCCACTGAATTATTACTAATTATTTTTTTAAATAAAGCTCCAAAAGTAGGATTTATGCTCTCTAATTTTTCAATACTACTTTTTTCTTCTATTTGACTTGTAGAATCTTCCTCTTGTTTCTTGCCCGTATCATATTCAGATGTTTTTTCTGTTTCTTTTACCAAATCTGAATTTAATAAAGTTTCTTTTATAGCATGATATACTGCCTTAAAAACTTTGCCCTCTTCTTCAAATCTTACTTCTAATTTTGCTGGATGCACATTAACATCTACTTTATGAGGATCTATTTCCAAATTTAATATTAGAAATCCGTATTTACCTACTGTTAACATCCCTTTAAATCCTTGTTCTGCACTACTTGTTAATGCTTTATCTTTTATAAATCTTTTATTAACAAAAAATAGCTGATTAGATCTATTAGAACGTGCAATTACTGGTTTACCAATTACTCCTGTAATTTTAATGTCATCATATACATAATCTACATTTAATATGTTTTCTGCAATATCTTTACCATATATATTATATATAACACTTTTACTATCACCATTTCCATTAGTCCCGAATTATTGTTTTACCAGAACTTATTAACTTTATTCCAATATTAGGATTTACAAGAGCAATTCTTGTAACTGCATCTTCTATATATCCAGCTTCTGTAAAATCCTTCTTTAAAAATTTGTATCTAACTGGTGTATTAAAAAATAAATTTTCAACTGTTATAGTAGTTCCTTTTGGGCATCCTATCTCTTCTTTGCTTATTATTTTTCCACCCTCTACTATTATTTTGTATCCAATACTTGCTTCTTCTGTCTTTGATATTAATTCAACTCTAGAAATTGCTGCAATACTTGCCAAAGCTTCTCCTCTAAACCCCATAGACTTTACTGTTTCTAAATCTTCTGCTTTTCTTATTTTACTTGTTGCATGTCTCTCAAATGCAATTTCCATATCGTCTGGCATAAATCCTTTTCCATTATCAGTTATTCTTATATAAGATATTCCACCATTTCTTGTTTCTATTGATATATTGGTTGCACCTGCATCAATTGAATTTTCTACCAATTCTTTAACTACTGAAGCTGGCCTTTCAATAACTTCACCAGCTGCTATTTTATTTATTGTTAAATCATCTAATAATACTATATTTCCCATTTCGTGCCTCCAAACTTAATCTATATCTATTATTAATTAATAGTTTCATTTATTTTATAGTCTACCTGCAATTAAATATTAGGTGATGTCTCAGTTTTTTGAAATTATATCACTAAGTTGTTCTCTTTGTACAGATTATTTCATACTTTTTTTATTTTATCAATATGCTTTTTTAAGAAATGTAACACTTTTTAGTTTTTAGAATAATATATATCATACTAAAGAACAAGAAAAAAAAACATTCTTTATAGGAGGTAGTAATATGGGAATTTGTTGTAATAATGGCAATAGTGAAGTTTTATGGTTCATTATTCTATTCTTACTACTTTTCTGCAGCTGTGGTAACAGAGGATGCTGTAATAACGACTGTGGATGCGGTTGCTAAAAACGCTTCTTAGCCTAAAAAGAAAAGTAGAACTTAAAGTCTAGTTTTGTACATTTTGAAAGGGGGGAATTTCTATGCCAGAAAATAGAGGTTGTGGATGCGGATGTGGATTCGGATTCGGAGATGATTGTATTTGGATAATAATCGTTTTAATATTAATCTGCTGTTGTTGCGGTGGAAATAGAGGTGGATGTTGCTAAAAGATTAGCAAACAATTTGCTTGATTTCTAAATATTAACTTTAAATAGTTATCTTTAGAGTATACTATTTAATAATAAAGCACTTGATATTAGTATCATATAAATCTGTACATGATACTAATTAGTGCTTTTTATTATACTTATTTATATACTTCGTTTATTTTTTTATATTCGATCTTTTTGTATTCATACTTAATATACAACACATAATGTTACAATATGAGTTGACTTTTTATGTCAATTGTTGTAAAATATGGTCAGTGTTTTCTTATGTAATGTGGAAGAAGATATTTCTTGCTCAGGTATTTTATGAAATGCTTTACATTTCATTATCTTATTCCTATATGTTTGAAACACAAAATTTATTTTTACAACAGGAGGAAAACAAAGATGAACGCAATTGAAAACAGGACGAAGGCTGTAAAAGCACAGGAGATTACTATACGGCAGGAATTAGACCAACTTGCTGATGAGGGAATAACACAATATGAATTTCCTCATGGGATCATCCTTGATGAAGTAGCTACTAGTCTCACAGCTGATGGCTATGACGTCGAAAGATGGTTCTTCGCTGATCCTAGAGAATGCTTTTCTATGGTCTACTTTGATGACCTTGCAAACGGACACCTCTATGACTTCTGCGAAGACGAGTGCGAATGTGTTTGTGGCTGCAATGACGACTGCGAATGCGGTTCTGGTTGCCATGATGCTTGCAAATGTAGTTGTGGCACCGATGACGACTGCGAATGTGGTTCTGGTTGCCATAATGCTTGCAAATGTAGTTGTGGCAATAATGACGACTGCGAATGCGGTTCTGACTGCAATTATGACTGCTGTAATGAATCTCTCTATGATTATCTCAGTGATGATGATTAAGATTACACGGATACATTAACTGGGATATCAATAATTGCGATCATGCAACACACAAAAAGCAAACCTGCTATTTCTTGATAGCAGGTTTGTTTTTATTCTTTATATATCTCTTAAAATTAAGTTAATAATTTTGATTTTTTATAAAGTATTAATGGAGTAAATTTTAGATTTTTTCATGCAATTTTTTCATGCGAATAATAAAATTATATTAAATTTATCAAAGTCATAAAACTCTTGATAACACTATATGACCATTAAAAAGCTGGTGCAAAACGCTTTTCAGATGTTTTACCCCAACTATTGACTTTGAACCATAATAAAAAAGAGATTTAAAAAAATCTCTTTTTTTGGTTGGGCTGGCTAGATTCGAACTAGCGCATGCCAGAGTCAAAGTCTGGTGCCTTACCGCTTGGCTACAGCCCAATATATTTTAAAATGGGGTGGAAGATGGGACTCGAACCCACGGCCTCTAGTGCCACAAACTAGCGCTCTAACCAACTGAGCTACATCCACCATCACTGCACCCTTTAACAAATGCATTTATAATTTTAACCCATTTTAATATTTTTGTCAACTATTTTGTCACTAAAATTTTATTTTTTAGATTTTTTAACTGAATTCTGCTTTTTTATTTCACTTTTGTTTTTTAGAATAATTTCTCTTATTTTAACTTTTATCTAAGTAAATATTAAAAGATTAATATTTATTGCTCTCTTGCACACAAAATCAATCTATATTTATTGTTTGAATGACAAGTTACTAATGTAACTTCTCTCTTACCACCTGTATCCCTTTGTGCATAAGAATAATCTTCTTGAGGAGTTAAATATTTACTATATATTGTATATTCTACTTTGTTTCCCGATAAATCTGTAATATATACTTTGTCTCCCTCTACTAATTTTTTATTACTTCCAAAAAAAGTTCCATTTCTGTAATTATGACCTATAATAACAGTATTTCCTACATTATTTAATCCTACTCCATATTGCATGGCTACAGAAACATCTATAGATTTAGCATTAGTCATAGTTTCAAGTACTGGGTATTGAAGTCCAACCTTAGGAAGTTCTATTTTTCCTAAAACGCCATATCCTCTATATGTTAATCCATAATTCACATTAGGATTATATGTTTTTGCTGCATTATTTACATTATTTTCTGTTTTATCAGATTCTTCTATTGGATCGTTACTAACCTCAACTACTAAATTATTATTCTCTGCTATATATTGGTCAATCTTTTCTATTTCATTTTGTGCATCTGCTGCATTTTTATATTTCTTATAAAAATAATCATATCCTATAAAACCTATAGAAGCTAAAATCAACAATATTACTATTACTAATACTATATTTAAAAAAGTATTAAATCTTTTTCCAGTCATCTTTTTAATTCCTCCTAAATATAATCACATTATTATTATAACATAATTAAATTCAAGATTCTACATTTTTTGCATTTTCAATTAATATTTATATAAGCTTTTTTTCCATATATGTTGATATTTAATATTGCTTCTTATACTATCCTACAATCTTATCTCCTAATTTTTTTCCTGCAAGCAAGTGAAAATGTAAATGCATTACTTCTTGTCCTGCATCTTTTCCACAGTTAACTATTACTCTAAATCCATCTTTTTCTATATTCATATCTTTTACTATTTTATTTATTACTTTATATATTTTTGTAATTAATATTTCATCTTCTGCTTGTATTTCAAGAAGATTAGTAATATGTTTTTTAGGAATAACTAATATATGAATAGGAGCTGCTGGATTTATATCTTTAAATGCAAGTATCTCATCATCTTCATAAACCTTATCTGCTGGAATATCCCCTTTAATTATTTTACAAAAAATACAATCTTCCATATTCATTCTCCTCCAACTTTACAATTCAGGATAATTTTGTATATTAAATTTATTATACTTAATTTATCCAATTTTTACTTAAATTATTCCTCTATTAAAATAGCCTTTATTCTTCTTACACCTGCTGAACTAGATTCTTCTTTTTTAATTTTAAATTTTCCAAGTTCAGAAGTATTTGTTACATGAGGACCTCCGCAAAGTTCTATAGATACATCTCCTATTTTGTATACTGTTACAATATCTCCATATTTATCCATAAACATTGCCTCTGCACCCATCTTAATAGCTTCTTCTTTATTCATTTCTAGTTTTTCTACTGGTATTGACATTTTAATATATTCATTTACCAAATCTTCTACTTGATTTTTTTGCTCTTCAGTCATTTTTTCGTTATGTGAAAAGTCAAATCTCATTCTTTCAGCTGTAATATTACTTCCTTTTTGATGTACATGGCTTCCTAAAACCTTTTTAAGTGCTGCATTTAAAAGATGTGTAGCTGTATGATATTTAACTTCCATATCTCCAGTAGATGCAAGTCCTCCTTTAAATTTCTGGTTAGATCCTGCTCTTGATTTTTCTTGATGTTCTTTAAATTTATCATTAAATCCATCTACATCTACTTCTAATCCAGACTCTTTTGCAAGTTCAACTGTTAATTCGATTGGGAACCCATAAGTATCATATAATTTAAAAGCTATGTCTTTATCAATTTTATTTCCGTCTAAATGAGAAACTGCTTTTTCAAATTCTCTTAATCCTTTTTCTAAAGTTTTATTAAATTTTACTTTTTCATTTTTTATAACTTCTAATATTGTTTCTCTATTTCTTTCAAGTTCATGATAATATTTTGAATATTGATTAATAATTAATTCTGCAAGCTCATTTTCCCAATTACCATTAATATCTATATCTAATTTTTTTGCATAACGAATCATTCTACGGATTAATCTTCTTAAAATATAGCCTTGGTCGGTATTTGATGGCTTGATTCCTGCGTCATCTCCACTAATTATAACTATTGCTCTTATATGATCTGCTATAATTCTCATACTCTTTGTATATTTTTCATCATCATAAGAATGATTTGAAATATCTTCTATTTTTTTAATTACATCTTTCCAAATTGATGATTTGTAATTATCTGTAACACCTTCTAATACTGCTGTTACTCTTTCTACACCTAAACCTGTATCAACATTTTTATTTTTAAGTGGTGTAAATTCTCCATTTTGTTCATGATTATATTGCATAAAAACATTATTCCATATTTCTACCCAATTCTCATTTTCTGGATCAAACTCTTCTGGCACTTTTTCTTCACTTCGCCAATAAAAAATTTCTGTATCTGGTCCACATGGTCCTGTAAGTTCCATGTTAGGCCACCAGTTATCATCTTCACCTAAATACTTAATTCTTTTTTGGTTTATTCCTACACTTTTCCAAATTTCGGCTGATTCGTCATCTGCTTCTACCATGCTATTTCCTTTAAATACTGTAACAGCTAATTTTTCTACTGGAATTTCTAAATATTTTGTTAATAACTCAAAACTCCAAGTAATTGCTTCTTTTTTAAAATAATCTCCTAAAGACCAATTTCCAAGCATTTCGAAAAATGTATGATGAGTTTTATCTCCTATCTCATCTAAATCGTTTGTACGAAAACATTTTTGAACATCTGTTAATCTTGTTCCTTCTGGATGTCTTTCACCTTTTAAATACGGAACAAGTGGTTGCATTCCTGCTGTATTAAATAAACATGTAGGATCATTTTCTGGAATAACTGGTGCACTTGGAATAATTTTATGTCCTTTTTCCTCAAAAAATTTTAAGTATGTTTCTTTTAAATTTATACTCTTCATATACTCTCCTCTTTTTCTTATAAAATTTATACAAAATTATATTACAATTCATAAAAAAATACAATACATAATCATAAACAAATGCTTATTTATTCATAGCAATTGCTAATTTTTTAAAAGCTGGAAGAGAACGTTTTATCATTTCATAATCTACACAATATGAAATTCTGACATAACCTGGATATGCAAATGAACTTCCTGGAACCATTAAAATATTATATTCTTTTGCAATATTACAAAATTCCTTATCATCTTTAATTGGTGATTTTAAAAATAAATAAAATGCTCCTTGTGGTTTTATACATTCAAAATTACACTCTATTAAATAATTGTATAATAAATCTCTATTTTTCTTATATTGTGAAATATCGACTGTTAAATCTACACACTCTCCAATTACTTTTTGCATTAAAGATGGTGCATTAACTGAACCCAAGACACGATTTGCTATTGTTACCGCTTCAATCACATTATTACTATCTACCATTTCATTTGGCACTACAACATATCCAATTCTTTCGCCTGGCAAAGATAATGATTTACTATATGAATATACAACAAAAGTATTTTTATAAAATTTTGTAATATATGGAACTTTTATATCATCATAAACTAATTCTCTATATGGCTCATCTGAGATTAGATAAATTTCATTATTATATTCTTTTTCCTTTTCTTTTAGTATTTTAGCTAATTCTTTTATAGTATTTTCTGAGTATACTACTCCTGTTGGATTATTAGGTGTATTTATAATAACAGCTTTTGTTTTTGCTGATATTTTAGATGCTAAATCTTTTAAATCTGGCTCAAAGTTTTCTTCATTTGCCATTGTGACTACAATTTTTCCATCATAATTTTTTACATAGTTTTTATATTCCACAAAATAAGGAGCTATTACTAAAACTTCATCTTCAGGATTTAATATAGATTTTAATATTATATTTAATCCACTCGCTGCCCCAACCGTCATAATTATATTTTTTGATGTAAAGCTTGTATCGAATTTATTATTTATTGAGCTTGCAACTTTTTCTCTCACATCTTCAAATCCGCCATTGCTCATATATCCATGAAGTATTTGTGTATCTTCATTTTCTAAAATTTTTATTATTGCTTCTTTAATATTATCTGGTGTAGGAACACTTGGATTTCCTAGGCTAAAATCATAAACATTTTCCTTCCCATATATTTTAGATAACCTTTTTCCTTCTTCAAACATTTCTCTTATTACAGAGTTATTTTTAACTAATTCTTTCATTTTTTCTGATATCATATCTTTTTCACCTGCTTTAATAAATTCCTAATATTCTAAAATAACTACAATTATTTTTTACTATTTCTAATACTTCTTCTATATTTTTATTCACATCAATATCAACTAAAAATATATATTCTCCCAAAACCGTTTTTGCAGGTCTTGATTCTATTTTACTTAAATTTACATTATTCTGATTAAATATCCCTAATACTTTATATAGTTCTCCTGGCTTATTTTGTGTTGAAAATATTATAGACATTTTGTTTCCATTTTTATTTTTTACTTTATTTAATATCCAAAATTTAGTCTCATTTAAATTATTATCTTGAATCTTTTCATCTAATAAAACTAAATCATATTCTTTAGCACAAGATTTATTTGCTATACATGCACAATACTCTTTATTTTTTATTTCTTTTGCTGCTAGTGCAGTACTCGAAACTTGATTAATTATAGCATTTTTCAAGTTATTCTCTATGTAATTTTTACATTGTGCTAATGCTTGTGGATGTGAAAATACTTCTTTTATTTTATTTAATTCATATTTTTTATTAGCCATTAAATTTTGATTTATCTTTAATGTAGTTTGTTTTGTTACATATATATCTTCATATTTTATTAAAGTATCTATTGTCTCAGTTACGCCACCTTGTAATAGATTCTCTATAGGAACTATTGCTTCATCAACTTCTACTTTTTCTAATCCTTCAATCACACTTGAAATTGTTTTATATTCTATCATTTGATATTTTTCATCACAATATTTTTTACATGCTTCATAAGAGAATGTTCCTTTTGGACCCAAATAACCTATCTTCATCTTATCATCTCCAATTAATTTTATTTTTTATTATTAAATGTCTGAATCTATTTACAAAAAAACTATTAACTAGTAACTATGTAATTCTATTATTACTTTTATATAAAAAGCCCTCATCTATAATTTCATTTAAGATGAGGATTTCTTTAATCACCTATTAATTCTGAATCATAGGCATGATTTATTTTTATTTTTTCTATACTATTCTCTAATATCTTATCTATATTTTTTGTTTTAACCACCATATAATTTGTTGTATGTCCTTTAATATATTCTCCATCTTTTTCTTCAAAAAGAACTTCTACTGTTTTTCCAATATATTTGTTATTATGCATTTTTTCATTATTGTCAGATAATTCAATTAGTCTTGCGCTTCTTTGCTCTTTAATATTTCCATCAATCTGATTTTGCATAACAGCTGCTTTTGTTCCTTTTCTTTTAGAATATTTAAAAACATGCATTTTATAAAAATCTATATCTTTTAGGAAGTTATATGTTTTTTCAAATTCCTCTTCTGTTTCTCCTGGGAATCCAACAATAATATCAGTTGTAAGTGACACATCAGGATAAGCTTTTTTTAATAAATCTGTACAAACTTTAAATTCATTAGTTGTATATTTTCTATTCATCCTCTTTAAAGTTTCATCACATCCACTTTGAAGTGATAAATGAAAATGATCACACATTTTTTCTAATTTCTTTAATCTCGATACAAACTCTTCTGTAATTAATGTTGGCTCTAAAGAACCAAGTCTAATTCTTTTAATTCCTTCTATTTTATTTATATCTTCTAATAAATCTATTAATCTATATGAATTTTTAAAATCTCTTCCATAAGATGCAACATGTATTCCAGTAATAACAACTTCTTTTATTCCTTTATCACTTATCTCCTCAATTTCTCTTAAAATGCTTTCAGGATTTCTACTTCTAACTCTTCCTCTCGCATATGGAATAATACAATATGAGCAGAACCTATCACAACCATCCTGGACTTTTATTACAGCTCTTGTTTTTTCTGTATATGTAACACTTCCAAAGTCCAAAAATTCTGACTGATGCATTACATCTTTAACTTCTTCTTTTATATTATTTTGTATATATTCTTCTATGCATTCCAATATATTAGTTTTTTCATTATTACCTAAAACCAAATCTATTTCATCTATTTTCTCTAATTCATTTTTTGCTACTTGTGCATAACATCCGAACCGCAATAAGTATTGAGTTTTTATTTATTTCTTTTACTCTTCTAAGCATTTGCCTTGACTTTTTATCTGCCATATTTGTTACTGTACAAGTATTAACAATATAAATATCCGCAAAATCATGAAATTCTACTATTTTGTATCCAGCTTCCATAAATTTTTGCATCATACCATTTGTTTCATACTGATTAACTTTACATCCCAAAGTACAAAATGCTACTTTTTTTGCTTCTACTACTTTATTACAACTCATTTTTTCTACTCTCTTTCTAATTTTATACTAAAATATTATAACACTTTTTTCTAGTCTTATCAATAGAAATAGTCTGGTCTATATACATTTATTAATTTCAATCTATCAACTCAAACCCCATATGTTTTTGTAACTGGGTATCAATCGTCTTTCTTACATACAAATTATTTTCTATGCAATATTTCTTTATAGCCTCCTCTGTCTCCGAACCAAACTTCCCATTTGGAGTTCCATAAAAAAATCCAAGCTCTTTTAACTTCTTTTGAATTTCCATAACATCAGAACCATACATACCAGACTTTAAATTTCGAAAACCTTTTCCAAAAGCTCCATATATGCCATCTACAATAGTAACCTTTGTTCCAATTGGTATAATTTTATATAGTTCTGCAACTTCATCATTATTCATCCTTATACAACCATGAGAACTACTCCATCCCACAGAATAAATTTCTGTAGTTCCATGAATTCCAAATTGCCCCCATGGACAATCAAACCCGCATCCAGCTTCCTCCAAATCCTTCTCCCCATTTTCCTTTTGAAATTATGGTCCACGTTCCTATTGGAGATGGTGTAGTTGGCTTACCTCCTGCACATTTATATTCTTTTTCTAAAATATCATTTTTAAATAAATATAACCTAGATGATTCTACATCTACCAAAATTTTATATGTATCTTTATTTTTTGCAATAACATTATTATATATTATTTGTATCGATACTATAACTACTAATATTATTGTTATACTTATTAAACATTTTCTCACTTTCATAAATCAAATCCTTTTTGCTATTTTATATTATATATATGATTAAAACCTATTATCTATTCATTTAGTTTGTTATAGCTAAAATAGATATCTTTTTAATTACAAACTAAAACTTAAAATTTTGCTATTTTATATTTAAACATACAAGAAAATGATTTTGCTCCCTGCATTATACTTACATATAAATATTTACTTAATAAAGTTAAGTAAACTATAATGCAAGAAGATCCCACAAAAAACATTATTGTGGGAAATAAATTCTAAACAATATACAAAATCTCATTACTTGGAAAATATCTTTTTAATTTATCTCTAAAAAACACTTCTCCTTCTTCTTTAACTTCCTTTTTATACATATATTTTCCTCTTCCTCTTACTGTCATAATATCTTGATTATATAAATTGATTCTATCTGGAAAAGCATCATTATTTATCATTCTATGAACATAACTATATGTCATAAAAATGATTTCGAAAAATACATCTTTTTTTACTTCAATACTTAAATTTTCATCTAAGTACTTTATAAGCTCTTCATATAAATTTTTCCAATTATCCACCAAAATTACTGGTGCTATTAATATTCCAACTTTATATCCAGCTTGTTTTAACTTATTAATTGCTTCCACTCTATTTTTTAGTGGTGATGTCCCTATTTCAATTTGCTTTATAATATCTTGTGGATTTACACTCATTCTTACTATTATTTTTCCATCATGATTTAATGGTAAAATTGGATCTACCATATCAAATTTTGTAGGAAATGTAAGCATTCCCTTAGGCGATTTTCTAAAATTTTCAATTGTCCAAACAAGATTATTTGTAATTGTATTTTCTAATATCAAATCACTATTACTACCTATTTCAAATGTAAGATTTTTATCCGATTTATTGGCTACTTTAATAATTTTATCCAGCATCTCTTCCCTATTTACAAATAATCTTAAATATGAACATTTATTAAAATTACAAACTAGATAACAATATAAACACATAGCAATACATCCGTGATGATGTGTATGGAACTAAATAATCTGATACTTTATGATTTTCCACAAATTTATGTGTTTTTCTTATTCCAATAATCAAATTTTTCTTCATATTACAAAACTCAGAATTTTCCTTTTTTCTCATTTCTTCTATATTATTGTGATTTTCAATTTCTTTTAATTCCACGCCTTTTGCTTTATATTCAGATAACAACCTTTCTCCTAATTCATAATTCCATGCATCTTTTTCATAAAATATTTCTCTTGGTAAAAACATTAATTTATCCTCCATAAAAGTATTTTTACCGTTTATATAAAAAAAATACATATATAGATTGCAAAAAAGTACACATCTTATAGTCAAAACATGTGCACTTTAATAACTTGAAAAATACAAAAATTATAATCATTAATTTTAAAAGTATCTTACATTTCTTATTTAACTAGACTTCCCTATGCAATATGTATAATACGAGTAAACATATGGACTTTTGAAATATTTGATTATATTATTTATATTCATATTTAATATTTAAATTGATTTTGCTTTCCTTATAATTTCTTTTCTTAACATAACGCTCTCAAGAGGCATTATTAAATTATCAAATTGAGATTCTAATAAATATTGTAATTTTACTTGCATATTTTTATTATCTGCTATTATATAGCTTCTTTTATCCTGCAAACAAATTATATTCAACATCCATTCATCATCTATATCTCCAAGTATTTGCTTAATCTTGTATATATTCACTAATAAAAAATCTTTATTCCAAACAGTTAACTGTGCAAATACTCTAGGTAAATTTTCACTTACTTTTTCTGTTTTAGTATCATTTTTTATTGTATCTTCTAAATTTTCCTCTATTTGTAATTGACATTCATTAAAATATAATTTATCAAAATCTTTACAACCAGCTATTTCTTGCATCTTTTTGTAAGCTCTTTTATCTCTATTACTTGTTACTGTTGCAGTAAAATTTAAAGTATTATCTAATATCGCTGCCATTAATAATTTTGCCACATCAATATTCATCTTATCTTGCATATTATTTTTTTCATATTCTTCAAACACTAATGTTGCTGCAGCACCTATAAACTCTATATTAGCATTATCCATAATTTTATTGTTCCAATATTGTTCAAATCCTACATGATGGTCAATCACTTTAATGATATTTTCTTGTTTTACAAATTTATCAAAAAAATCTGGATTCGAAACATCCACTACTACATATTTATCATCTTCTTTAATTTGATAATTATCTAATTTCGTATTTAAGTTTCTTAATGATTTTGTAATAGAATTATTCAAATTAGCTGTACTTACAGCTTTTGCATTTATACCTAATAAATTCAATAATTGCGCATATGCTATACTACATGCATATGCATCTATATCCATATATTTTGAACCCGAAGTTACTACTATCATATTTATTACCTCTTTTCATTATTATTCTGCATATCTTATATATCTAAAATAAACATTTCTTTTTCATCCATTCAATTCTTTCTTGATGCATTTTATCTCTTAATTCAAGTCCCGGAGAAAGATTGTATTTATTTTTTACATATTCTCCATCAATCTCTTTTAACATTTCTTTACCTATTTTTCCAAATTCTATTTTTTCTTTTTGGTCTCCTCTGCAGTTTCTATCACATTCTACTACTATTTCTAAACCATCTAATCCAAGTTCTGTTTTAGCAACATTTTCTATAAATGTAACTTTCTTGCTTGCCTTCATTTTATAAAATATTCCGCCGTCTCATATGCTCTTTGCAAGATATTTTTCCACATTTCATCCAAGAATTTGGCATTTTTAATCTTTTACATAAGTTTTCTACTTGCGTTATCCCTTTTTCTTCATGTCCTATATGATGTGGATACTCCTCTTTTTTAGTTAAGCCTTTTCCTAAATCATGTACTAATACACTAAATCTTATTTTTTCATCTTCTGTAAGTTTTGCGCTCATATCCAAAGCAAGCATGGTATGATTATAGCTATCTCCCTCTGGATGATATTTAATAGGTTGCTCTGCTCCAATCAATTTTTCAATTTCTCTAAAATGAACATCTAATACATCTGCTTTTTTTAGTACTTCAAAAAATATTGATGGCTTACTGGTTTTTAATGCTTTTCTTAATTCATCAAACACTCTTTCAGCTGACAAATATTTAAGTTCTGATTTTAATTCCTTCATAATATTTATTGTATTTTCTTCAACTTCAAAATGTAATTTACTTGCAAATCTTGCCACTCTATATACTCTTAATGGATCTTCTATAAAACTTTTAGAAGTTGCCTTTATAACTTTTCTTTCTAAATCCTCTCTTCCGATTGAAAGGATCTATTATTTCTTTAGTTAACACATCTTGAGCTATAGAATTTATTGTAATATCTCTTCTTTTTAAATCCTCTAATAAAGTAACATTTCTTCCAGAAATAATTTCAAATCCTTTATGTCCTTTTGCTACCTTTCGTTCAAGTCTCGCCATTGCAAATTCTTTTCCATATAAATCAAATACTTCAAAATCCTTTCCCCTCTTTATAGCATTAGGAAAAAGTCTTTCAAATTCATCTGATTCTAATCCCACTACACAATAATCTTCATCGTGATTTACTTTATTTAATAATTTGTCACGAACAGCTCCTCCTACTAAATAAAGTCTTCCACCTTTTTGTTTAATTTCCTCAGCAATCTTTTTAATATCATAATCTTCTAATTTACTCATTCAAATATACTCTTCTTCCTGGATATGCAAGTTTTACTTTTTCTGCTTCCAATACTTTTAATATACAATCATTAATTTGTTGTTTAAATCTAAAATAATCATCATAAATAGTATTTGTTGTATATAGATATATCCATATATTAATTCCATCAGTATCTATTTTATTAAAATTAATTCTTACTGAATCTCTTACTACATCTTCATTAGAATTTAAAACTATATCTAATTTAGAAATTATATCTTGGATTTTTTCTGAACTAGTTTCTAATGGTAACTTTAAATTAATATCAAACCTTCTCTTTTCTAACTTGCTCCAATTAGTAATGCTCGCATTAGAAAGTGTTGAATTAGGTATTGTAACTAATGTATTTTCATTTGTTCTAATTCTAGTACTTCTAAAAGTGATATCTTCTACTGTACCTTGATATTTGTCAGTTTCAATATAATCCCCTACAATAAAAGGCTTATCTGTAATTATTGCTACTCCTCCAAAAAGGTTTTTAGCTATATCTTGTGCTGCAAGTGCAAATATTACTCCACCGTAGCCCCAAACCTGTAATTAGTCCACTTAAATCATATCCAAGTTCTGTTATAATTAAAAAAGAGGCAATAATGTAGATTATACATTTAGCAATTTTACTTATAAAATTTACTAATGTCTGATCACCAGAAAATCTATCACTCTGTTTTAATTTAACAAAGAGCTTTTCTTTTGGATTAAAGAAATTTGTAACTGTTCTTGATATTATTATTATAACTGCGATTTTAAAAATTTTTATAACTAAGCCTTTTATATCTTCTGGAAGACCTAGTATTAAAATTGCTAAATATATTCCTAAACAAACCAATATATTTTTAATTAACTTATACCAAGGATTAAACTTTATTTTATTCTTATGTTTTTCTTTTAAATTAAATAGTTTTACAACTAAATACGATATAATTGAACTTCCCATACTAAATAATATGATAATTGCTATTGCTATTAGAATATCAATTATTTGATTCTTGCCAATATTTTGAAAAAAGCCTATTATTTCTTTTATTTGTTCCATATATTTTATTCCTTTCATATATTTAATGTCTTTAAAAATTCATTTCAAAATTATTAGTATATATATTTGAATTTATTTAAAACTTATTTGCTTATTTTTTGTGCAATAACAGCTTTAATTTTTATTCCCTGTTCCATAAACATCTTTTCATGTTCAGTTTGAATATTATCCCAAAAATCCACTTCATTTTCTAAATCATATGTCTTTTTTATAATTTTAAAACCAGATTCTTGAAGATATCCTAAAGAATCTGTAAATAATCCATCATCATCTGTTTTAAAATATATTTCCCCATTTTCTTTTAAAAATGTTTTATATTTTTCTAATTGCCTTGTATGTGTTAATCTCTTTTTTCTATGTTTTCCTCTTGGCCATGGATTACAAAAATTAATATATATTCTATCTATATTATCTTTCTCATTCATTATTAATAATATTCTTTCAATATCAAATCTTGTTAAATAAACATTATTAACTTCCCTTTTTTCTTCTTTATACTTTTCTTCTATATTTCTTTTAGCAAGCCCTAGCATTGCATCAACTACATCTATAGCAATATAATTTACATCTGGATTTTTTACAGCTAAATTTGCCATAAAGCTTCCTTTACCACATCCTAATTCTAGACGAATTGGATTATCATTTTTAAAAACTTCCTTCCATTTCCCTTTGTAGTCTTCTGGATTATCTATATAAAATTTACTTGCTTCTAATTCTGGTCTAGCCCATGGTTTAAATCTTATTCTCATTTTTATTTCATTCCTTTCTGATATTACCTAGCATAAAAAATATTATTCTATATTATTATCAACTATTTTATATATTTCTTCACTTTTCTTATATTATTTTCTTTGCTACTTAATTGACTAATAATATTTTACAGTATACTTTATGCATTTTCAATATCAGTAGACTTTTTTAATTAATTCTATATATTTTATTTTTTCATTAATTGCTTTTTTCCATCAGAGTTTTTACTTTTAGTAAATAAATGTTTGGAAAATAAATTATTTATATAGACAAATTGTAGTTCGGGGTTATATAATGTTCATATCCTTTCACATGGGAAATCTTGAGGAAAGGAGGTTCATACTAATGACATCATATGATTTGATTTGGCGTTTGATTGAGTTACTTTTGAAAGATAAAGAATCAAAATCAGAAGCTAAAGACAAAAATGAGGACTAGTAATAGTCTTAAATAGAGGTATATGCTACTATACCTCTATTTTTTTATAAAAAATAGAGCTAAATGTTGCTACCCATTTAGCTCTGTTCATACTTGACATCGTACAATTAACCTAAGTTAAATGTAGTATACTACTTTTTATAAAAAAAGTCAAATGAAAATTAGTAGTATATTACATTTATATTATATGTTATTTTTTATTTTGAATTCATAAATTATTTTAGGTATTCTCTTATGATAAACTAAATACGACTTGACTTTATTGCAAATACTTATTTGATATTTAATTTTCTTTTTATCTTCAAACAAAAATTCTTTAATTAAATTACTATTTGCTTTAATAAACTATCACAAAATTTAATCATCTTTAATTACTCCAAAAGCAGGTACATTGATAGTGACTGCTTCAAAATCTCCTTCAGCAGAATAGTTAGTATCTTTATCTAAATATAATACATCTCCACTTTCACAATGAATTTTTTCCCCATCAATCATAAAATCAACATCTGCACTAATAAAATAATATACTCTTTCATTTATAGTCTTGCTAGATTCTAATTTTCCACTTAATCTGGTAACTGCTACACTAACACTTTCTGTAGTTTCTTTAGTTAAATAATTGTCTGCAAAATGTACATCACTAATATTTCTCGTTATCTTTTCATTTTTTGATATTTTCTTATACATATTTTTCCTCCCAAACACTATCATTTCTATAGATATTAGTATCTATTTTTTATCTAGTACAAAATCAAATTAATTTCTTACTTACAATTATAAAGCATCTATTAAACTAAGAATAAAAGTTAGTGTTACATATGTTTAAGCCAAATTTTAGATTGCCTACATATTTTACACTAACTCCTTAACTTTTTTATATAACTAATTATAAAAACTAAATTCCCATTATTGAATATCCACTATCAGCATAAATCACTTGACCTGTTACTGCAGATGACATATTGCTAAATAAGAATGTTGCTACATTTCCTACTTCTTCTTTTGTAACATTTCTTCTTAATGGTGATTTTTCTTCAACAACTGTTTGTATTGAACCAAAATCTTTAATTCCTTTAGCAGATAAAGTCTTAATTGGTCCTGCAGAAACTGCATTTACACGGATTCCTTCTTTTCCTAAATTATCTGCTAAATATCTAGTACTACATTCTAATGCTGCTTTTGCAACCCCCATAACATTATAGTTTGGTAATACTTTAGTAGAACCATGATATGTTAAACATACTAAACTTGCATTTTCATTTAATAAATCAATTTCTTTTGCAATTCTGGCAATTGCTACAAAAGAATATGCACTAACATCATTTGCATGTGTAAATCCTTCTTTACTTGTATTTATAAAATCATTTTTTAAATCTTCTGTATTAGCATGTGCTATTGCATGTAATATACCATCTACTTTTCCAAAATCTTGTTTTACTTTGTTTAAAGATTCTCTAACTACATCATCTTCAGATGCTTGATCACATGTATAAGCTTTTGCTCCTTCAAATTCAGAAATTAATTCTTCTATTTTTTCTTTATTTTCTTCTCCAACATATGTAAATGCAAGTTTTGCACCTTGTTCATATGCTGATTTTGCTACACCATAAGCAATGCTCCATTTATTTCTAAGTCCCATTATTAATATTGTTTTATCTTTTAAAATCATTTTTTTATCCTCCTATTTATTTTGATTATAATCTTTCAAATTATCTATTAACTCAAATCTAACTTTTTGACCTGTAATATTATCTGGTCTTTCTGGAATTTCTTCTAAAAACATTTTTTCAGCTCTTACACATATCTTTCCAGAGTTATCTAAATGTCTATAAACAACCATTCTTTCACCGTGTTTCAGAATCCATTGCAATACATATTACATAATAAAATGGACCTTTAAAATGTCTATAAACTTCTCCTTCTTTTACTTCTTTCATATTATTTTTCTCCTATTTTATAGATTATTTCTTATTATATTTCTATTCTTCATACTTTTTTATTACAACAGAACTATTATGTCCACCAAACCCTAATGAATTAGACATTGCATATTTAATTTCAGTATTTCTTCCTTTATTTGGAACAATATCTAAATCACATTCTTCATCAGGCACTTTGTATCCAATAGTTGGTGGTACAAATTTATCATTTATTGCTTTTATACATACAATTGCTTCTACTGCTCCAGCAGCTCCAAGTAAATGTCCTGTATTACCTTTAGTTGAACTAACCATAACTTTTTGGCATGCTTTTCCTAAAGCTGTTTTTATTGCAGCTGTTTCAAATGCATCATTTAAATGTGTTGATGTTCCATGAGCATTTATGTAATCTATATCTTCCTTAGATATTTTTGCATCTTCAATAGCGCTTACCATTGCACGAGCTCCACCTTCTCCTCCTGGTGCTGGTGAAGTAATATGATATGCATCTGAACTTGCTCCATATCCTACTATTTCTGCATATATTTTTGCACCTCTTCTCTTTGCATGTTCATAATCTTCAAGTATTAAAACACCTGCTCCTTCTGCCATTACGAAACCGCTTCTCTCTTTATCGAAAGGAACACTTGCTCTTAATTTATCTGTACTCTGAGATAAAGCTTTCATATTTGTGAAACCTGCAACGCCTGTAGGTGTAATTGTACTTTCTGCTCCTCCAGCAATAACAGCATCTTGATATCCATGTTTAATTAAACGATATGCTTCACCAATAGAATGTGTAGAACTTGCACATGCAGTTACCATTCCAAAAGATTCTCCTTTAGCTCCTAATTCTATAGAAACATTACCTGATGCCATATTTCCAATACACATAGGAATATACATTGGAGATACTCTATCTGGACCTTTTTGGTATAATACATTAGTTTGATCTTCTATAGTTCTTAATCCACCAATACCTGTACTAATAATTACACCTACTTTATTCATATTAGTATTTTCTTTTGTTATTCCACTATCCTTCATTGCTTCTCTTGCTGCAATTATAGCAAATTGAGAAAATCTCTCTAATCTCTTAACACCTTTTCTATCAAAATAATCTTCTGGTATGAAGTTCTTTACTTCTGCTGCAAGCTTTACTTTATAATCTGTAGTATCAAACTGACTAATCTCATCTATACCACATTCTCCATTTTTTATACCTTTCCAAAACTCATCTACTGTCTTTCCTATAGGTGTTATTGCACCCATACCTGTTACTACAACTCTTCTTTCCATTTTTTCTTTCCTTATATAATATATTTAGGTTTTTTACTTTTAGGAATTTACCTATAACCCCACATTTTATTGTATTGCTTTATTTTACATTAATTTATGCTATTATAGATATAATCACAACTTTTTAAAATATTTATGTATTATTGGACATAATTTACTACAATAACATAATTTAATTAGTACCTTTAGATATTATCTTTTTCTTGTGCTTGTACTGCTGTAATTGCAATTGTATCACAAACTCTCTCTACACTACATGCTCTTGATAAATCGTTAATTGGCTTTTCTAATCCTTGACATGCAGGTCCATACATACGCACATTAGAAAACCTCTCGAAAATCTTATATGCTATATTTCCTGCATTTATATCTGGAAATATTAATACATTTGCTTCACCTTTTAACTCTCCATTTGGTGATTTCATTTTAGCAACTTCTGGCATTATTGCAGCATCTATTTGTAATTCTCCCTCACAAATCAAATTTGGAACTTTCTTTTTTAAATGCATGGCTGCTTTTGCAACTTTTTCTGTAGAAGCAGATTTAGCACTACCCAAAGTAGAATAAGATAAAAATCCAACTTTTGCCTGTTTTTTAAATAACCATTCATATGTTCTAGCAGATACTTTTGCAATTTCTGCTAAAGCAAGATATCCCGGTTCTTCATTTAATGCACAATCTGAGAATAGAAATGTATAATCTTTATTTCCAAAATCCTCATTTTCGTGTTCTACAATAAAAAATGTAGATAATAATTTTGTATTTTTTGTTTTAAATATTTGCATCATTGGATGTAAGATTTGCTTTGTTGAGTGGTTAGCTCCTGCAACCAATCCATCTGCTTCATCTAATTTAGCCATCATCATTCCAAAATATAGTGGGTCAAGCAAAAATTTATCTGCTTCTTCTTTAGTGTAATTACACCTTTTACTTAATTTTAAAAACTCTTCTACATATAAATCATGTCTTGAATCTTTACTTGGCTCTACTATTTTTATATTTTCAATATCTATATTTTGCTCATTTGCTATTTTATAAATATCTTCTTTTTCTCCTACTAAAATGATATCTGCTAAGTTTTGACTTGCCACAATTTTTGCTGCCTTTAATATACGCACATCTGTAGCTTCTGGCAATACTATTGTTTGTTTATTCGATTTTGCCTTTTCTTTAATATTTTCTATAAAATTCATGAATTTAAACCTTTCTTTTTATGCATTTAATCTATATTATAAAAAATCTATTATTATTTATATAACAAATTTTGTAAAAAGTCACTATACTAATTGGTCATTTTTGCAATTTTTTTACTATCTTTAATATTATTAATATTTTTCCACTTTATTTTGTGTTGTTTCTGATATATTCTACTACAAAATTCATAAGAAATAAAGTGTATTTTAATATAAATTACACTTTACAATAATCTAAACACCTAAGCAACAATATATCCAAAAGCATTGACAATATTATGTATATTTGGTATTATATAATGCATACGCATTTTAAACCGACCTTTTTAAAAGGTCATGACAAGCCAGTATTACTGGTAGAAAGGAATTTGTTATGCAAAAAATTATGCGGAAAGATCTAATTCATAAGGGCAAGGCAAACAATGTCTGGTCCACAACCGACCCTAACTATTTGGAGCTTGAAGCTTCAGACAGAATTTCAGCTGGTAACGGTGCAAAAACAGATGTTGTAAGTAACAAAGGAATCGCAAACAATCAGATTTCCTCTGCTACTTTCAAATATCTGGAAGAACACGGAATTCCTACTCACTATGTTTGTGAAGGTAGCAATCCTGCTTCTAAAATCGTTAAGTCCGCCGAAATGATTCCTTTAGAGGTTATCTGCAGGTTCATAGCAACAGGTAGTTTCTGCAAGAGATACGAATGTAAAGATGGTTTAGAGTTCGACGAACCATTTGTTGAATTCACATACAAATCTGACTCTGCTGGAGACCCGCCTATCGACAGAAAGACTATTCTGGCACTTCCAGAGAAGACTTTAATCGAAAACGAGAGGGAGCTCAATTTAATTGAGTATTATACTTCTCGAATCGGCGAATTGTTGTCTGATTTTTACGCTAATCTTGGAGTTAAACTTATCGACTTTAAGGTTGAGTTTGGTCGACTCGAATCTGGCCAGATTATTCTGTGTGACGAAATCTCCCCAGACACTTGTCGTTTAGTCGATATTGAGACTGGCGAAAAACTGGACAAAGACCGTTTTCGTCAGGATTTAGGTGATGTTAGTAAGGGTTATGAAGAGATTTTAAAGCGTATCGTTAAATAACTTACTGCACGCAAATCCGAAAGAAGACGACTGCAATTTATTTGTAGTCGTCTTTGATTTTTTATAATATTAATTTTCTGAATGTATTAATACATCTATCTTACATACTCATTTAAAGGTTTCACTCTATAATTTAATTCTCCAAATTTTTCAGTTGTAACATATCCTGAAGCAGAATTTATTACATCGGGTATTCTATTAACCACACTTGCACAAGTTAATTCTACTGTAGAAGGTCTTGCAACCACTATTGATGTATTTGGCTCACCATATATAGTCCATTCATTTTTATCATAGTCTTCTTTAGAATAGACTTTACCTATACATTCACTTTCGATTATAATACCTTCTTTTGTAGTTGTTGTAACAACAGCACTCATTCCTGTAGCGTCACCTGTTTTAACTGTCATATCTAATGTAGAAGAATATATATCTTCTTTATATGTTTGTGGTACACACTTCTGAGTTTGAGATATAGGCGTTAGTCCTAATTTGGAACAAAGCCATCCGATTTACATTCCACATATATGATGGCATAAACTCTCCTTGATTAATTAACCTTTGTCTTTCTTCATCTTCAATATTATCTGCTGAAGCAACTTCTTTTTCAAAAGCTTCTAATGTAAGTCCTGCACCATGTGCCTTAGCTAATGCTATACCATAATCTTCTACATTATAACTTGAACTACCTTTTATTTTAGTAATCTTATGTGTTGAACCTGCTATCGAACTAATTAATTGCCCCCAATATATATCTTGATATCCACTACCTGTTATAGTACATCCATTTTGTTTAGCAAGTTCATCTATTTTTTGTGTAACATTTGGATTAGAATTCCATGGATAAAATGCTTCCTCACATGTGGTGATTGCATTTATTCCTAATTTTGCACATAACATAAGTGCATCTTCCACATCTTTTAATAAACTCATTGTTGTAACAATACATATATCTGGCTTAACATCTTTTAGCATTTTTTCAGCATTTTCTAAACTTATTACTTTTATATTTTTATTTTCTCCTCCAATTATTTCTCCTATATCTTTTCCTATAACTGATGGATTTACATCAATTGCACCAACAATCTCTCCACCCTTTTCCTCTACATATCTCATAGTATAAACTGACATCTTTCCTGTACCAAATTGAACAACTCTTACTTTCCTTTCCATCTTTTGTAACATCTCCTTTACCTTAAATTTTTTATATAAATTATATCCAAAATATAATTTTATATACAAATTACTTAAACAAACTAATTATTACATCAACTATCTTTTTTATTATTATATTATCTTCATATACAGAAACTATATATTTATTAGTTATTGGAAAGTACCATAAAAAGGCTCCTATTACAATAACACCTAAGATTATAATTAATAAATATGGCAACTTTCTCCAATTTACTCTAAAAGCAACTTTATACCCATTTTTAGTAAGATAATCTCCATATGCCCTTAAATATTCATCTTCCATTTTTCTTTGTAATTTTTTATTTAACTTTTTTCTTTGTTTATCTGTTAATTCTGTGTCTGAACTCTGATTATTTTGCTCACTATTTTGGTCATAATTTGACTGATAATTAGTTCTATTATTACATTTTGTATTATTTGTAGTTCCTACATTTCGATTGTAATTCACGTTATTGTACGTAACACCATTAACACCTGAATTATTATAATTTGTATTTCTATAATTTGAATTATATTTTGTATTATTTATTGTATTTCTTTTTTCTTCTTGTTCTAATTCCAAATCATATTTTCTTCTTTTTTCTTCATCTTTTAGAATCTCATATGCCTCATTTATCTTTTTTATATTTTCTTCTGCTTGCTTTTTTGCTTCTTGAGTACTTTGTAAATCAGGATGATTTTTCTTTGCAAGAACTTTATATGCCTTTTCAATTACATCTATCGAAGCTTTCCTATCAACTTCCAAAACTTTATATAAATCTTTCATATCTCATCCTCCTTATATTCTACAAACATCTTATATATTCTCTAAAACAAAAAGTAGTCTGTGTTTTGCAACATATTTATATAAAGTATATCATTTTTCTTCATAAAACAATAGTATTTTATTTTTTTTTATGATATAATTCTTTTAGATTTTTATAATTTATGAACATAGGAGTTGAATAAAATTGATGTTAACATCTGATAGCGAAGCTTTAGCTGAAAATAAAGTATTAATTTTATATATATTAGACAAAGTAAATAAACCAATAACAAACGATAGCCTTTACAAATTAGTGCTATCTGCACTTGATATGAATTATTTCTATTTTCAACAATTTCTTTTAGATTTAATAGAAACAAAATTTGTAATAAACTATCATAAAGAAAGCCGGAAGTGTTTACGAAATCACCGAAAGTGGAAAAAATACACTTGCACTTACTATGGATATCCTTCCAGGTATTATCAAATTAAAAGCAGATACAAATTTAAAGAAAGAATTAGAAAGTTCTGAAGAAGAGTACTCTGTTGTAGCTGAATATACACCTCGTAGTGAAAATAATTATATTGTTTTTTGTAAAATAGTTGAAAATAGTGAGACTGTTTTTGAAGTAAAAACATTTGCTGGTTCAAGACAGCAAGCAAAAGAAATCGTAGATAATTGGAAATCTAATGCAGAATCTATTTATCCTAAGATATTAAAAGCTTTGACTGAAAGAAAAAAAGAAGAATAAATATTTATTCTTCTTTTTCTTATAAAAATATTATTAACAAATTTATCACATAATTATTGCTTTAGTTTCTTTATATATTCACTATAATTGTCAGAATTCAAAATTCCACTACCTACTACAGCAATATTGATACCTGCACCTGCTATTTCTTCTATATTGTCTACATTTATTCCGCCATCTGCCTCAATATCTAACTCTATATTATTTTCTGTTACATACATATTTAACCCTTTTATCTTCTCTATAGTAGAAGGAATCAATTTTTGTCCACCCTTTCCTGGCTCTACAGTCATAACTAAACACATATGTATATATGGTAAAAGTTCGTATATCTCTTCTAAACTTGTATGTGGTTTAATAGCAATACCTACTTTACAATTATTTTCCTTTATATATTTTATTAATTCCATTACTTCATTTTTATCTTTACATGCTTCTAAATGAAATGTAATTATATTTGGATTTAAACCTAAATAACTTGTTACATAAGATTTTACATCTTTAACCATTAAATGAACATCTAATGGTATATTAGATATTTGTTTTATATATTCACTATATTCAAGCATTAAACTTGCTGTATTATTTTCTACAAACTTCCCATCCATAACATCTATATGAAAATAGTCTGTATGAGCTGTTTCTAAATCGTATATAGTAGTTATTATATCTTCTTTTTTTACAGATAATATTGATGTTGAAACTTCTACCATTTACGTGCCTCCTTAATCTTTAATTCATTATATATTTTGCAATATCTTTCATATCTATCTTTACTTATCTTTCCTTCTTCTAAAGCCTGTTTTATTCCGCACTTTTCCTCTTTTATATGACTACAACCTATAAATTCACAGGTTTTATCATATTCTTTTAAGTCTTTAAAATATTTATATAAATCTTTACTTTCTATTTCATTAATTTCAAAACTAGAAAATCCTGGTGTATCTGCAATATAAGAATTATTATCTAATTTATATAATCTTACAGAAGTTGTAGTATTTTTTCCTCTTTTATTTTTATTGCTAATTAGTCCTTCCCTAGTTAAATTATCACTAAATAAAGAATTAATTAAACTAGACTTTCCAACTCCCGAATTTCCTGAAAAAGCTGTAATATTATCTTTCAAAATAGTCTTTAAATCATTTACACCAATTCCTTGGTTTGCAACTGTTCTAATAACTGTATAGCCAATATTTTTATACATATATTCTATTTTATCTGCGATTTCTTCGTCATCTAAATCGACTTTATTAATACAAATTATTGGCTTTAGCCCTTTATATTCTACATATGCAATTTGTTTATCTAATAATAATAAATCTGTTTTTGGCATTTTTATAGAAACTACAAAAATAATCTGTGATAAATTTGCCATTTTAGGTCTTTTAATATAATTTTTTCTATTTTCTATATTATTTATAATTCCTAATAATTTTTCTTCATCTATAACTTCTATTTCTACTATATCTCCTACAACTGGAATCATAGCTTCTTTTTTTAATTTTCCTCTTGCATTACAATTAATTATTTTATTATCGATTTCAACTTGATACATATTAGAAATATTGTTAATAATTATTCCTTTTGCCACTATTTATTTACTCCTTTTCTTGAAACATCGGGGACGAACATTTTGGACTTGGTTAAATGTTCGATGTAATGAAACATTTAGGACAGGGTTACCCCTGAATATTCACTTATAAAAAACATTAGAGACAAAGTCAAATATTCACTAAAAAGTACCTACAAGAGTATGACTTGTTAATATACTAAGTAATATTATGTATTAACTTGTATATTATGAACATTTATCTTCATTCCCTAGTGTTCAATTTAAGTGAACATTTAACCCCGTCCCCAATGTTCCCAATCATAGATGTGCCAAAATTCCCCGTCCCTAATGGCAACCTAATGGGCAATGTTTATTCTATTCTGCTGTCCAAACTGTATTTGCATCATTTAAGTTCATTTGAGTTTGTCTTTCTAAAATTCCTGAAACATATACTTTAACTGTAATTGTTCCTACTCCTTGAACTGTTAAATTTATATTTTCTGTATCTTTTCCAATTTTCTTTTTATATACAGTATCTTCTGTTCCAGCAGATGTTACTTTTACCATAACTTCTACATCGTCTGCTGGAATTTCTTCTCCATCTTCATCAACTTCTGGTTTATATTTTGTAATTGATTTTACATTTACATTAACTGTTCCTTTTTTTATTTCTGCTAATTTATTTACTGTAATTACTATTTTGCTTCCTTCATCTACAGTTTTTCCTACTTCTAAACTTTGTTTTAAAACAACACCATTAGATTTTTTAGTATCTTCTTCATATGTAACAGAAACTTCAAATCCGTGCATCTGTTAAACTCTTTTTAGCATTTTCTTCTGTTTCTCCTATAGCCGAAGGAACTGCTATTTGTTTAATTCCTGTACCTTTACTTACATAAACCTTTACAGTGTCACCTGCTTTAGCTTCTGTATTTTCTTTTGGATCTTGTCTTATTACAATCCCTTCTTGTATTTTTTGACTGGTTTCTTCAATTCTTTCTACATTTAAATTAACATCACTTAGGCTACTTTCTGCTTCTTCAAATGTACTTCCTGCTAATTTTGGAACTTTAACAAGTTCTGTTCCTTTACTTATAACTATTGATACAGTACTTTTTTCTAAAACTTTATAACCTGCTGGTGGATCTTGAGAAATAATTTTTCCTTTTTCTACTTCATTATTATATTCTTCAGATGCTATATTGTATGTAACTTTTATATCTTTTAATTTGCTTTCTGCTTCTTGTATTGTTAATCCTGTAATATCTGGCATATCTACATTTTCAGGTGCTTTATTTAGTCCAACCATTAAAAGATATGGTATACCAAAACATAATGCACAAACTAATATAAAGATCAAAACAAACACAGCAATTTTAGTTTTAGGATGTTTCTTAAAGTAACTTTCATCCTTATCCTTATTTTTACTATCACTATTTTTTTGTTCACCATGTAATACTTCACTATTTATTGTTGGTATTCTCTGTGTAAGTGTTGCATCAAAATTATGCTCTATCACAAAATTACCATCTGGATTTTTCAATGCTAAACTTAAGTCTCTTAACATTTCGGTTGCAGATTGATATCTCAAGTTTAATTCTTTTTGCATAGCTTTTATTATTATTTGATTTACTGCAAAAGGAATTGCAGGATTTAGCTTTATTGGTTCAACCGCTTTTTCTTGCATATGTTTTAAAGCAATAGATACTGGTGTATCTGCATCAAAAGGTACTCTTCCTGTTAGCATTTCATACATAACAACCCCTAGAGAATATAAATCAGACTTAGCATCTGTAAATCCTCCTCTTGCATGTTCTGGCGAAAAATAATGTACAGAACCAATAGTTGTTCCAAATGCTGTAATTGTAGAATTTGAAACTGCTTTTGCTATTCCAAAATCTGTAACCTTTGCTATTCCATCTTCAGTTATAATAATATTATGAGGTTTTATATCTCTATGTACTATATTATTTTTGTGTGCAACTTCTAGAGCTGAAGCTATTTGTATTGCAATATTAACAGACCATTTCCATGGCAAAGTGCCATCTTCTGAAATAATCTGTTTTAATGTCTTTCCTTGTATTAGTTCCATTACTATATAATATAAATTTCCTTCATTACCTACATCATAAATAGATACAATATTAGGATGTGTTAAACTTGCAGCTGCTTGTGCCTCTGAATTAAATCTTTTAATAAACTCCTCGTCTGTTGTAAATTCATCTCTTAACACTTTTATAGCTACATATCTATTAAGGACATGACATTTTGCTTTATAAACTGTAGCCATACCGTCCATTTCCTATTTTTTCTATTATTTCATATCGATTACCTATTATTTTACCCTCTAAAATCATATAAAACTCTCCCTTATAATATTATTACAACTGTAATATTGTCATATCCTCCAAGCTCATTTGCTCTTTGTACTAGTTTTTCTGAAGCTAACTCTGGATTATCTTTTATAATATTATATATTTCTTCATCATTTAGCATATTTGTTAATCCATCTGATGACATTAGTAAAATATCATCTTTTATAAATCCTTTTACCATAACATCTGGTTCAACATATGCTGTACACCCTAGTGCTTTCATAAGCATATTTTTCTTTGGATGATTATATGCTTCTTCTTTTGTTATAGTTCCATCTTTTACTAACTCTTGTACATAGCTATGATCAACTGTTAATTTTCTAATAAATTCTTTTCTTATTCTGTACACTCTACTATCTCCGACATGTCCAATATATACTCTATTATTATATATTAAACAAACATCTAAAGTAGTACCCATTCCTTCTAATTCTTTATTTTCTTTAGATTTTTCATATACTACCATATTAGCATATTCCATAGCATTTTTTATTAAACTTAATATAGCTTCTTTTGAACATTCTTCTTTTGGGAAATTAGTTTTTATATATTTTTTTACTGTCTCTGTTGCTAATTTACTTGCAACCTCTCCGCCATTGTAACCTCCCATGCCATCTGCAAGTATACATAAATTTAGTTTTTCTGTTTGATTTGGAATATAATAATAATCTTGATTATTTTCTCTGGCTTTTCCTATATCTGTTTTTGCGAATGCTTTCATTATTCACTCCTTTTCATTTCTTTTCTCCTAAGCTGACCACATGCTGCATCTATGTCTGAGCCTAACTCCCTTCTTATTGTTGCTACTATACCATGTTCATTTAAATAATCTCTAAACTTTATTATGTTTTCATTTGTGCTTTTTGAAAACACACCATTCTCAATTTTATTTATTGGTATTAAATTAACGTGACATATCATTCCTTTTAGTAATTTTACTAATTCTTTTGCATCATCCAAATTGTCATTATTATCTTTTGCAAGTGCATATTCAAAAGATATTCTTTTATTTGTTACTCTTATATAATCTTTACAAGCTTTTATTAACTCTTCTATCGGATACCTATTGTTTATTGGCATCATTGCGCTTCTTTTTTCATTATTAGTTGCATGTAGTGATATAGATAATGTACACTGTAATTTTTCATTAGCCAAGTCATATATTTTCGGAACAAGTCCGCAGGTTGAAATACTTATATGCCTTCCACCTATATTCAAGCCTTTTGGATTATTCATAATTTTTATTGCTTTAATTACATTATCATAATTGTCTAATGGTTCACCTATGCCCATAAATACAATATTTGAAATTTCTTCTCCTATATCTTGCTCTACTGCTATAATTTGTTCTACAATTTCGCCCGCAGTTAAATTTCTTATAAAATTTATACCTGTAGAAGCACAAAATTTGCATCCCATTTTACATCCTATCTGTGATGAAACACATATAGTCTTTCCATGATGATACTGCATTAGAACTGTTTCTATTGCATTACCATCTAAAACATCAAATAAATATTTTTTCGTACCATCAGAAGATTCTTGTTTTTTTAGTATTTTGAAATTGCAAATTGTATAATTTTGTTTTAACTTTTCCCTTAATTCAATAGATAGGTTAGTCATCTCTTCAAAATCTTTTACTCTATCTTTATATATCCATTTAAAAATTTGCTCTGCTCTATAGCTCTTTTCACCTAAAGAAATAAGCTCTTCTTTTAGTTCTTCTAGATTATATTCTTTTATATTTTTCATTTTAATCTTATTCCTTTATCTATCTTTTCTGACACAGTTATATCACAATACTTATTTTTTTGTCAATTCTTTATACTTTCTTAACCTTTCTTCATATGCTACCATTACATCTTCTCTAAATGCTATTTTAGGTTCTTCTATTCCCATTATTTTTAATAATTTTTCTGTAAATAGTGGATTTAAAATTAATAATGGCCCTATTACATATGTACCGAAAAAATTATTTTCTCTTATTCCTTCTAGCTTAGTTGTATTATTTATTCCTATTCCCATTTCAGTATCAGCAAAATAGTTTTTACTATTATCTCCATACAACATTGTAAATTGGCTTTTAAATCCTAGTATTTCTATATCTTCATATTTTCCTAAATATAAGCAGTTAAATCTTTGTAGCATATTTCTTTTTGCATATACTTCAAAAATTCCTAGTCCTTCTATATTTGTTCCATCTTCATTTTCAATATATTTTCCTAAAACCTCTACTGCATTCCCTGTAAAAAGAAATGGTGTTTTATTATTTATTAGTTCTTCAATTTTTTCTTTATATGGTTTTAATTTATTTATTACTATTTCTTGTTTTCTTTCTGTTAATGGTCCTAAATATATTAAATTAACATTTTGTGTTAAAAATGCTGGTTCTTCATCTATAGAAGTATATATTATTTCTGCTTCTGGAATACATTTATGCAGATATTCTATATTGCTCATATCTCCATATAAATTACAAAACTCTGGAAACAATACCTCAATTTTCATGATTTTTATTCCTTTCTCTTATCATGTCCTCTACTCTCTGTTTGATTAAGTTGGTTTCTTGTATAGAGTATAAATCATGCAAAATATATACTCCATCAATTCCTTCTAATTTTATTTTATCTGTTGCTTCTATCATATCTCTTTTACAAAATATTTTTTCTTGTGGTATTCCTGCCATCAGCATTCTAACTTTTCCATCTAAATACCTTGGGCCTGCTATTATTATTTGTTTTATTGTGTCATCATTTAAAAACTCATAATCTGTATCATATTGCCATGATGTATTTTCTGAACCTTTTGCTTCTTCATGTAAATCATCAACTATTACTATTGCAACTTTATTTCCTGTCGCATTTTTTACATATTCAAATGCTCTTGAACAAGCAATTGGATTTATTCCTTTAGCCAAATGTGTTACTATTCTAACTCCATTAACTATTTCTTCACTAAATCTTGTACCTACTATTTTTAATTTTGCAAAAGATATATTCAATTGTTCTTCAGATAATCCTAGTTGTTCTAAAACAGTTATTGCTGCAAGCATATTATATATATTTATAATATTATCTGTAATAAGATTAAAGTTTTGTTCGCCTGTTGGAGTTTGTAATTTCATGCTTTTATTTTGTATATCTATATTTTTTACTACAAAATCTGCTTCTGGCGTACAAAAGTCACATTTAGGGCAATGTGCTTTTCCTATATGATGATAACGATAATATTCGTATTCCAATTTTGCATTGCATTTTGGGCATGTTATAATGTCTCTTACAATATTATGTGATTCTTTTGTATCTGAATCCAATTTATCAATACTAAAAAATATTTTCTTATTATTTGGAGCAATTCCACTACATATTAAATCATCTGCATTTTCTATCATTATAGTATCTTTTGGCACATTTTTAGATACAATTTCCGAGATAAACTCTGTATGTGCATTTCTCATTAATGAATCTCTAAAAATATTTGTACAAATTAAATATGTAGGTGTTATATATGGAAAAACTTTGGGTGAACTTCTTTCATCAATTTCTAGAACAGCAATATCCTTTTTTGTTTTTCCTAATAATGTTGCTCCTTGGATTAATGTAGTAGCAATACCTGCATCTATATTAGATCCGTATTTATTGTTTACAATTTTATATCCATTATCTATTAATATATCATTAATCATATTAGACACGGTTGTTTTGCCATTAGTACCTGTTACTCCTATTATAGTTTTAGGCTTGTCTAACATTCCCATAAAATCCGGACATAATTTTAATGCTAATTTTCCCGGATAATATGTAGCATTTCTTCCTAAAATTTTAAGTCCTATTGAAACTAGTTTTGTAATCCATAATGTTATATAAAATTTAAAATTTTTTTTCATTCTTATGTCTCCTTGTACTTAAATAGATACTAATATTTTAATATACATCCTTATTTTTTACAATACTTTTAAAACAATTTAAAGCGAAACTATTTTGTTTCGCTTTTTCTTTGAATCATAATTTGTAATGTTCGCTCAATATTTGAAATTCTTTTTTCAAATACTTGATTTGTCATGTCTGCTATTTGATTAAATTCTCGTAATTTTGAGAAACTATGCATATAAACTTTATGCCTTTTTTTGACATCTTCTTTTGCGTATATTTGCTCATCTTTTATTTCATTTAAAAGTCCTTGTATTTCTTCAATTAATAATTCTAATTTTTTTTGTTGTTTTTCCATTAGCTCTCATTCCTTTCCTAAAAATTAAAATTTTAACATCTATACAATAATATTGTAGCATTAATTTTTATATTAAGCAATAGTTTTTGCGAATTTTTGTTTTATTATGTTTTTATTTTCTTTAGTCCAAATGTTGCAAAATATATTATTCCAGAAATCATTACAATCATTGGCCCTGTAGGAATGTTATAATAATAAGACAATATTAATCCTAACATTCCCGAGAATATTGAAAATATTACTGAATATAAATGATATGTTCTCATATTTTTAGCTATATTTCTGCTTGAAGCCGCTGGCAATATCAATAGTGAATTTATTAATAATATTCCTATCCATCTTATAGATATCATTACTATTATTGCTATTAGTATTACAAAAATGTTATCTATTAATTTTATATTTATTCCTCTGCTTTTTGCTAGTGATGTATTTATACTTATTACATTTAGTTTGTTGAATGTAAAATACCAAAATATCATTACTGTTATAAATGTTAAAAATACATATAATATTTCTACATTTGTTATACTTAAAATATCTCCGACTAGATAACTTGAATATTTATTAAAGTTCCCACTTTGTGCAAGTATTGCTAGTCCTAAAGCTATCGCTATTGATGAAAACACACTTATTATTGTATCTGCCCCATATGTAGTTTTATTTTTTACCCAATTTAATAAAAGAGCAAATACTATTGCAAAAAATATCATAGATATATTTACATTTGATATTCCTAGTATTGTGCCAATTGCAATTCCACAAATTGCAGAATGTCCAAGTGCATCTGAGAAAAATGCCATTTTATTGTTTACTATCATTGTACCCAAAATAGCAAATATTGGTGATACTAATATTATTGCTATTAAAGCATTTTTCATAAATGTATAATTAATAAATTCAAATGGTAATATTGTTTCTAAAATACTATATATTACTTCCATATTATAATTCTCCAAATCTATTTTTAAATTCTAAGCTATTAAATACCTCGTCTGGTGTTCCCTCTTTTATTACTTCTTTATCTAACAATATGATTTTATCTGCATATTGCTTAGCTAAATCCAAATCATGTGATACTAATATAATTGACATATCATACTCTGTTTTCAGTTTATTTACTATTTGATAAAAATCTTTTATTCCATTGTTGTCTATTCCTGATACAGGCTCATCTAATATTAGCAAATTAGGGATTGGCTTTGTTGCCATTGCTATTAATACTCTTTGAAGTTCTCCGCCTGACAAATCACCTATGCTTTTATCTATTAAATGTTCTACTCCAAATATTTTAAGATGATCTTTAATCTCTTTGTATACTTTTTTGTCCTTTTTCATAAACACAGGTATGTATGAAATACAAGCTGCAAACATATCAAAAACAGTTGTAGGCATATGTTTCTCTATATTAAGCTTTTGTGGAACATATCCTATTTTTATTCTTTTAGTTAAATTATCTTTTTGGTCTATAAAAGTAATATTTCCTGTATGCTCTATTTCTCCTAATATGGCTTTTAGCAATGTAGTTTTACCTGCTCCATTTTTTCCAATAATAATTGTTAACTCTCCACAATGTATGTGAATATTAATATTTTTTATTATTACATCTTTGCCAAATTTAACACTTATATTATTAATTTTAGTGCAATGTAATCCACAAGCTTTTTTTTGACTCATATTAATCTTCATTCCCCTCTACATCTTTTAATATCCTAATATTTTCTTTCATTTCATTTATATATGAAGTATTATTAATTTCTCCATTTAGACTTGTATTTAATTTATATATTTTCGCTCCTGTTTCATTTGCAATAATTTCTGCATTTTTAATGTTATTTTCTTTACCTACTAAAATTATTTTAATATCTTCATTTTTCATCTCATCAATAAGCATTCTTAAATTTTCAGCTGATACTGAACCCTCATCATGATCTGTATGCAATGAAGTCACTTTTAAATTTATATCTTTTGCTAAATACTCCAACGCTTCATTTAAGCATACTGCTCTTTCTCCACTTAATCCTTTTAACTCTGCATTATACATTTCTTTCAATTTTTTAAGAGATTTTATATATTCCTCTGTGTTTTTTACATATATTTCTCTATTTTCTGCATTTTCTTGAATTAATACCTGCGATATTTTTTCCACTTGCATTATATAGTTATCTATACTCGTCCAAATATGTGGATTTATTTCATCCTCTTTAATCAAATTTGTTATATCTTCACTTGAATTTAATATTTTTAAATTTGGATATATAGATAATATTTTATCCATAAATATCTCTAACCCCAATCCATTTTGTACAAATATATCTGCATTTTCTATTTTTTTCATATCATTAGTTGTAATAGTATAATCATGTATACATCCCACATTTTGTTCTGCCATATTCACTAATTCTATATTTTGAGCACCTTCTGTTATATTTTTTGCCATTATATATATTGGATAAAAAGATGTTACTATTTTATAATTTTCTTTTTGTGTTTGTGTAGCAGTACATCCTACAAGCATAAACAAACTAATTACTAAAATTATTAATATTGCAATTACTCTTCTCAACTCTTTTTCACCTCTCTTTGTCACTTTGGGGACGTTCCTTTTTGTGACATTTTGTCAATCTGGGGGCAGTCCTACTTTCTAATTACTATAGCTACTAAGGAAATATCCCTTTTTCCTATTCTTTAGAAGGTCTGTCCCTCAAGTGACAAAATGTCACAAAAAGGAACGTCCCCATTTACCAAAATTTAAAATATGGGAACATAGTTATATGTCCCCACTTTATTATCGTTCTATTATTATTCTTGAGTATATGGTAATACTGCAATTTGTCTTGCTCTTTTAATAGCCAAAGTTATATCTCTTTGGTGTTTTGCACATGCTCCAGTTGCTCTTCTTGGAAGTATTTTTCCTTTATCATTGATAAATTTTTTCAACTGGTCTACATTTTTATAATCTAATGCTAAATTTTTATCAGCACATAATGGACAAACTTTTTTTCTAACTTTTCTAAATTTAGGATTAAAATCTTCATCCATATTGTTATTTCTGTTATTATTTCTTTTATTTTTCTTATAGCCCTTTGAACAATTCCATTATCATTATAGCTTTCTGAACCACAACAATCTTTATGATTTGGTATTCCAAATAAAAGAACTCCTCTTACTCCTGCTTCTTTAACTTCATTAATAATTTCTTCAAGCATATCTACAGAATAATGATAACAATCTGGAAGGGAGCTTATTTCTTTTTTTATGTTTTTTCCTTCAACCACAAAAATAGGATAAATAAAGTCCTTTGGAGAAAGTTCTGTTTCCCTTACTAAATCTCTAATACTTTCATTAAATCTTAATCTTCTACTTCTATTAAGCATTTATTATTACACTTCCCTTTTTCTCATTTCAACAATTTCTTTTAAAAATCCCTCTTCTGAATGTTCATTGCATACTAAGGCATTTATTCCATTATCAACTAGTGCATTACTTGTTTGAGGACCTATTGCTATACATTTTTTCTTTTTTATTTTATCAATTCCTACCATTTGAATCATATTTTTAACTGTACTTGGACTTGTAAATAACACTATATCCACATCTTCAAAGGCTTTAGTGTTTGCTATTTTTCCTGGCACAGTATCATAAATATTAACTCTATCTACTAAAACATTAGCATCTTC
>OJMO01000047.1_pt1 | contig 92280 bp, 82 predicted proteins | sample 1597241 | NCBI WGS metagenome assembly OJMO01 (sample SAMEA2452129, study PRJEB22498) | human gut metagenome | biome: human feces; feature: human gut; material: feces | place: Australia | collected 2012 | reverse complement strand
TATTCTATCAAAAAACCACACCTTTTGGTGCGGTTCAAATTTCAATTTAGGAAAACTACACTTTAAAATGTAGTTTTTTTAATTCTCAAGTAATTTATTACTTCATCAACATCACAAAATTCGATAACTTTATCTTTAATTATTTGGTAATTCTCACTACCTTTACCGATAATTAAAACAATATCATTTTTTTCTGCCATATCAATAGCTTTTTTAATAGCTTCTTTTCTATCAATTATAATTTCATAGTTATCATAATCTTTAACTAAAGTAGTTAAATCACAAGCTATATCATAAGGATCTTCACTTCTTGGGTCTTGACTAGTTATGATTGCATAATCACAATTAGTAATTACATTAAAACCTTTATCTGGTCTTTTACTTCTATCACGTTCTCCTGGTTCAGAAAAAACGACAATTGTTTTATTATGTTCGATTGAATTAACGAACTTAAGTAATTCACTTATTCCATTTGGTGTGTGAGCATAATCAACAAAGACTTTAAAAGGTTGTCCTTCTTTTATTTCTTGTAATCTACCACTAACTTTTAATTCTTTAATTCTACTTAAAATAGTATTTATATCATATCCAAGACTAAATAGAGCAAGCAAAGCTGCTGATAAGTTATAAACATTAAACATAGCAAGTAGAGGACTTTCAATATTATAAAAAGTATTATTGTATTTAATTTTAAATAATGTTTTATCACTCAATAGTTTAACATCACTAATTTGTAAATCGTTATCTTCATTTATACCATAAGTTAGAACCTTACCATTACACTTACTTAAAACGTCATTATAATGAGCATCATCTTTATTTAAAACACATATTCCTTCTTTTTTAGTGTTTTCAAATAACTCACATTTACAAGCGATATAATTTTCTAAAGTTTTATGAGTATTTAAGTGTTCTTTTGTAATATTAGTTAAAATTGAACAGTCAAATTTAATTCCTCTTGTTCGTTCATACTTGATTGCTTCACTAGAAACTTCCATAGCTAAACTTTTTATATTATTTAAAACACAATAATTAAAAATTGAATATAATTTTTCTAAGGATGGGGTAGTATTACTAGTTTTTTCATAATACTCACCACACTTAATTCCGTTTGTTCCTATATAACCTGAATTGATTAAAGTAGATATAATGGTTGATACTGTTGTTTTGCCATCTGTTCCCGTAACGCCGATTAGTTTTAGTTTATCTAAAGGATAATCATAAAATTTAGGTACAATTTCACTGAATGTTTTATTAACATCATCTACTTTTATTACAGGAACACTCTTTTTAAGTTCTTTATTTGCTATAATCGCACTAGCGCCATTTTTAATTGCATCATCAATAAATAAATGTCTATCCATAGTTCCGGTGTTGATGCATACAAATAAATCGTTTTTTTTGACATTTAAGGAATTAGTTTTAATGTCATTAATTAAAATATCATATGGACAATCAATAATTTCATTTAGTTTTTTCATGTTTCACAACCTTTACTAATATTATAAATAAAAATGCAATAACTATTATAGGAATTACAACTATTTTAATAGTTTTATTTTTTTCTTCTTTTATTTTTTTGTTTTCCAAAATAACATTAGGTACATTTTCATATTTAAGAATTAATTCGTTTATTTTTTCTTCTTTATTAGAAATATCATTATAATTGTTTATAAAATCTTTAATTTCATTTTTTACTTCACTATATTCTTTATTACTATTATTATCTTCATAGTAATAAAGTAGTACATTCATTTTTTCATTTACTTCATAAAGACTAGGAGAAATGTCTGGCAATTTATAAAAATTATTTATTTTTTCTAAATTATAAGCAATATTATAAATCATATTTTCACTTCCATCTTTGCTTAAAATTTCCATACCATATGGCATATTATTATAAAACCCCATTGGTATTGACATTGCAGGAAAACCTACTAATGGAGCAATTGCATAAGAAAATGTTTTAATTTTAGTTGAATACACTTCACTTAATAACATTACTTCACTTTGTAGTGTTGGATAAATTATTGCATCTAATTCTAAACTATCAAATTTATTATTAACATATTTTATATTATTGTTTCTAACATCAACATAATTTTTATAACTAGATGTTAATCTATAATCGTTATTACAATAATAACCATTATATGAATCTATATATTGTGTATAACCGCCATTTTTAATTAAGTCATCTAATGATTTTATTTTACTGTTGGTATTTTTAATATATTCATTAAAATCGTAACAAAATGTTGTGGCGTCAAATTTATAAGTAGGGGAAAATGTATCAATAAACTTAACTTCTGCTCCTAGTTTTTTTAAATTTTCAATTTGTTTATCCATTAAAACCCTTATAAATTTATTTGAGTTATTATATACACTTCTAAATACACCGATTTTAATTCCATTTAAATCTTTAAATTCAGTATACTTTTTATCTGTTTCATCGATTATTTCTAATATAATTGCATTATCGGATACATATTTAGTAATAGGACCAACAACATCTCTTAGAGCTTCAAATTTTATAACCCCATCAGTATTTATTATACTTTTACTAGGCCTTAATCCAACTAAATTGTTAGCTGAAGAGGGAACTCTAATTGATACTCCTGTATCACTCCCTAATCCAGCAACAGCCAAATTACTAGCAACACCTACCGCTGTACCTCCTGAAGAGCCATAAGATGAATATTTGGTATTATAAGCATTATATACGTATCCAAAACTACTGTGTGAAAAATTAGCATTAAAAGCAAATTCATCCATGTTAGCTTTAGCTATTATAATAGCACCACTATCTCTTAGTTTTTTTATTACAGGAGCATCATCATAAGGAATTGAATCTAATAATCCTTTAGCACCCGCTGTTGTTGGAAGACCTTTGACATCAATATTATCTTTAACTAAAATAGGAATACCATGAACTAAACTTCTTCTTCCATTGTTTTTGTATTCTAAATCTAACTTTTTTGCTTCTTCTATAGCATTTTCATTAATTGTAATAACAGCATTATAAAGCGTGTTATATTGATTAATTCTATCTAAATACATTCTAGTTATTTGTTCATAGGTAAGATAACCTTTATCTACATATTCTTGAATTTCTTTTATACTTAAACTATCGATATTAACAACTGCTTCTGTTAATCCAAACACATTAATAGGAATTAATAATATTAAAAGTAATAATTTTTTCATACGCACCTCTATTTCATTTTAACACATATTACCAAATAAATAAACAAATTCATATAATTTCATATACTATTTAAGAGGTGGATTATGAATATTAAAGATGATTCAAGAAAAATTAATAAAGGTGATATATTTGTTGCCTTAAAGAAAGAACACGATGGGCATGATTATGTATTAGATGCCATTAAGGCTGGAGCTAGTGAGGTTGTTGTTGAACACGGTTTATATAGCGTTAAAACAACAGTTGTAAATAATACTCATGAATACTTGGTTAATTATTTAAAAGAAAACTATTATGATGAAATAAAAGATTTAAAATTAATTGGTATGACAGGAACAAATGGAAAAACGACAACTTGTTTTTTAATATATCAAGCATTAAATAATTTAAATATAAAAACCGCTTACATTGGTACAATTGGCTTTTATATAGACTCAAAAGTATGTGATTTACCTAATACAACACCTGATATATGTGATATATATGAAATGTTATTAGAATGTAAAAAACAAAATTGTAAATACGTTGTTATGGAAACTAGTAGTCATGCACTAGATATGGATAGATTGAAAGGATTATCTTTTGACGTTGGTATTTTTTCTAATTTAACTAAAGATCACATGGATTACCATAAAACGTTTGAAAACTATGCTTTAGCTAAACAAAAACTATTTAAAATGGTTAAATATTTATCGATTGTTAATAGTGATAGTGAATATAAAGATTATTTTATATCCTCTAACACAACTACTTATGGAATTAATAGTGGTGATTATAAAGTTAGTGATTATAAAATAACTATGGGTGGCAATGAATTTGTTGTTAATGATGTTTTATATAAAAGTAAATTAATTGGTAAACATAATATATATAATACTTTAATTGTAATTGTTTTACTAGAATATTTAGGTTTTAATAGTGATGTGATTAAAGAAGTTATATCTAATTTATCAGCTCCAAGAGGAAGAATGGAAATGATTAAAAAAGATAATAATTTAATCATTATTGATTATGCACACACACCAGATGCGGTATTTAATATAATAAATAGTTGTATAGAATTAAAACCTAATAACATAATAACAATAGTAGGTTGTGGGGGAAATAGAGATAAAGCCAAAAGACCTATAATGGCAAATATTGCTTGTAGTCTATCTAATCATGTTATTATGACAAGTGATAATCCTAGAGATGAAGATGCAATGCAAATAATTGACGATATGATACAAGGACTTGACAAAACAAATTACGAAATTGAAGTAAATCGTGAAAAAGCGATTATAAAGGGTATACAAAAACTCAAAAATAATGATATACTATTAGTATTGGGAAAAGGACATGAAACTTATCAAATTATTAATGGTAAGAAAAATGACTTTGATGATAAATTAATTGTATTAAATAATATTTAGGAGATGAGAACTTGTTAATTTTAGCAAAAGCTGTACTAGCATTCATGATAGGGTTTATATTATCAATTATATTTGGATATTTACTAATTCCATTATTAAAGAAACTGAAAATAAAGCAAACGGTAAGTGTATTTTTAAGAGGCGGTCATAAAGAAAAAGAAGGAACACCTACAATGGGAGGATTAATTTTTATAATTCCAACCATAATTTCAGTATTTATATTGTTATTACTTAATAAATTAGAACTAACATATAATTTACTCATTGTTTTATTTGTATTTTTAGCTTATGGATTATTAGGATTTATTGATGATTTTTTAATTATTAAAAGACATAACAATATTGGTTTAACAGAAATGCAAAAGCTAATTGGGCAATTAATAATTGCAGTTATATTTTTCTTCCTTTTTATGCAAGGTGGAAGAGAACCAGTGTTAGATATTTATACATTAGGTATTAAAATAAATATGGGATGGTTTTATGGGCTGTTTATACTATTTATGTTGGTTGCAAGCAGTAATGCTGTTAATTTAACTGATGGATTAGATGGTCTTGCTGGAGGACTTTCAGCTATAGCATTTCTTGCTTTTGGTCTAATCGCATGGGGATCACTTGGAATTGCTGGTAATGAGGATATTGGTGTGTTCTGTTTTATTCTAGTAGGTTCATTAGTAGCTTTCTTATTTTATAATACATATCCTGCTAAAGTATTTATGGGAGATACCGGTTCACTTGCTTTGGGTGGTGCGTTAGCAGCAGTATCAATTGTAAGTAGTCACGAATTAACTTTAGTTATTGTAGCAGGCGTATTTGTAATTGAAACTCTAACTTGTATTATTCAAAGAGTTTCGGTTAGATTTACGGGAAAAAGAATATTTTTAATGACACCACTCCATCACCATTTTGAAAAATTAGGATGGGATGAAAGAGATATTGTTAAATTATTTTGGGCAGTAGGAATAGTATTAAGTGCGGTTGCAATAATATTTGGTGTTTGGATATAGAAATATATCCTTTTTCTTTTTAAACTTGTTAAAATAAAGTAAATGGTTTATAATTAATTGTAAGGAGGTTAATATGGATTATATAAATCAAGGATTAAGTAATGAAGAAGTAGAAATCAGAATAAATAATAATCAAGTTAACTACGATACTTCGATTAAAACAAAATCAATACCTAAAATTATATTTTATAATATATTTACTTTGTTTAACATGTTAAATTTAATATTAGCCTTACTTATTTTTTTAGTGGGTTCATACAAGAATTTATTATTTTTAGGAGTAGTTATTTGTAATACATTAATAAGTACATTTCAAGAAATTAGAACTAAATTAATAATAGATAAATTATCAGTTGTAACAAGAAATAAAGTAAAAGTAATAAGGAATGGTATTAATAAATTAATTGATTTAAATGAAATAGTAATAGATGATTTGCTCGTTTTAAAAGCAGGAAATCAAGTCGTAGTAGATTCTATTATTTTAGATAATGAAGTATATGTAGATGAGTCATTTATAACTGGTGAAAGTGATGCTGTATTATTAAAAAAGGGTGACTTGTTAAAATCAGGTAGTTTTATAGTGGTAGGAAGTTGTAAAGCAAAAGTTGTTCATATTGGAGAAGATAACTATACATCAATAATATCAAAAGATGCTAAATATATAAAAAAAACAAATTCTATTTTAATGAATACATTAAACAAAATAATAAAAATTATATCAATTATAATTATACCGACTGGAATTTTGTTATTTTTAAACCAGTATGGAATTGATAATAACATAGAAAATGCAGTTGCCAGCACAGTAGCTGGGTTAATATCAATGATACCGGAAGGTTTGATTTTGTTAACAAGTACAGTTTTAGCAGTAAGTGTTATAAGATTATCAAAATATAATGTTTTGGTTCAAGAGTTATATTGTATAGAAATGCTTGCCCATGTTGATACATTATGTATTGACAAAACTGGAACTATAACAGAAGGAACTATGAAAGTAAAAGATGTTGTCTTATTAAAGAAAGTTAATATTGATGATATAATGGGGAATTTGGTTAGCAACTTAAATGATGATAATGCTACATTGTTAGCAATTAAAGATAAATACAAAAAGAAAGACAATTATAAATGTGTTGGTACAATTCCATTTTCTTCATATTATAAATATTCAGGAGCAAATTTTGAAAAAGAGGGAACATATATAATAGGAGCACATGATTTTATTTGTAAAAAAGAAATAAAAGAATTAAAACAATATTTAGATTATCGAGTTTTGTTGCTTATGCATTCCAATACATTTATGGATGATAAAGATATTAATAAATTAGAACCAATTGCAATTATAGTTTTAGAAGATAATATTAGATTGTCTGCTGCAAGAACGTTTGAATATTTCAAAAAACAAAATGTCAAAGTTAAAATTATATCTGGCGATAATGTAAAAACAGTAGTTAATATTGCTAAAAAAATTGGGTTGGATGATATTAATTCAGTTGATGCTAGTAATCTAAGTGATGAAGAGTTAAAAAAGGTTGTATTGAAAGCAAATATTTTTGGAAGAGTAAGTCCACTTCAAAAAAGAAAAATAATAGAATATTTAAAAGAGAATAATAAAACAGTTTCATTTGTTGGCGATGGTGTAAACGATGTATTAGCCTTAAAGGAAGCAGATTGCAGTGTGGCACTTGCAAGTGGTAGTGATGCTGCTAGAAATGTTAGTCAGTTGGTTTTATTAGATTCTAATTTTGATTCACTACCATATGTCTTAAGAGAGGGAAGAAGAACAATTAATAATGTTGAAAGGTCAGCATCATTATTTATAACAAAAACAGTTTATGCGTTTATACTTTCTATTTTATTTATATTTGTTAATTGGACATATCCTTTTATGCCAATTCAAGCATCATTATCTAGTATGTTTACTATAGGAATTCCATCGTTCATCTTAGCTTTGGAGCCCAATAATGAAAAAATTGATAACAACTTTTTAGCAAGAATCATAAGCAAAGCAATTCCATCTGGTTTAACTGTTGTATTTAATATTGTATTTATATCACTGCTTTCAAATTTATCAAAACAGGAAGTATCAACATTAGCAATATCTATGATTGCTCTAACTGGTTTTATTTTGATTTTTAAAATAAGTAAACCATTTAATAAATTAAGAAAAGCTTTATTTGTAACAATAATTTTAGGATTTAGTTTAGGGGTTATTATATTCAAAGATTTTTTTGGATTTGCTAGTTTAAGCATTAAATTGTTAACTTATATTGTTGTATTATTATTAATTTCAATTATAGTATTTAATTTAGTTGGATTATTGGTTAATAATTTTATAGAGAAACACCCTAAATTATTTAAGGAGGTATAAGATGAATTTATTGATTGTATTATTATTTGGATTAACAATTTTTATAGGAACTATTTTAGTTTTAATAACGAATAAAAAAGAGATTAAAGAGTTATCGTTAGGTATAGCTTTTAGTGTTATAGTTTTATTAATTACATTTGAATTAATACCGGAAGCGTTAGAACATATAAATTATTTGTTAGTAGTTTTATTTAGTTTAGTTGGAATTGTCATAATTAAGTTATTAGATTTGTTTGTCCCACAACACGAACATACAAATGATGCAAGTCATGTTTATCACATTGGAATAATAACTTCTATTGCTTTAGTTATTCATAATTTAATTGAAGGAATGGCATTATTTACAACACTAAATAGTTCGTTTAGTATTGGAATATTAACGGGAATTGGAATCGGATTACATAATATTCCGATGGGAATGGTAATAGGTTCTACACTATACGATAAAAACAAAAATATAAAAAAGACATTATTAATTAGTTTATTAATTAGTTTATCAACGTTTTTAGGGGGATTATTTATTGCCTTGTTTGATATTGTTAATTCTTATGTAACCGGTATTTTATTATCGCTTACTATTGGTGTTTTAATATATATGGCATTTTTTGAATTGTTAGAACATCTTAAACATCAAAATAAAAAAGTAACTATAATTGGTTTATTTATAGGTATTTTAATATTTTTAATTAGTTTATTAATTCATTAAGAACAGATTAAATTCTGTTTTTTTGTAACAAAATTATTAATATTTCATAAAATATATTAAAAGTTTCAAAAAATATCTTGTCATTTTATATAATATTTGTTATAATTTAAATATCACGGGCCTATAGCCAAGTTGGTAAGGCATGGGACTGCAACTCCCCGATCATCGGTTCGAGTCCGGTTAGGCCCTCCATTTATGATTTTAAAGTAACCGTGGGTTACTTTTTTTAGGAGGATTTTATGAAAGAATATGCAGATTTATTACTACCAGGAATTGATAAAACGATTGAATATTATGAAAATTTATATCCAAAAAGAGATTTGCCTTTGGGTGCGATTGTAACAAGATATGCTCCAAGTCCAACCGGATATGTTCATATGGGAGCTTTATTCGCTGCTTTTATAGCACGTAAAATGGCTAAACAAACCGATGGGGTATTCTTTTTGAGAATCGAGGATACAGATAAAAAAAGGGAAATTGAGGCTGGCGTTACTGGAATAATTAATGATTTAGCTAATTATGGAATAACAATTGATGAAGGAAGAACTGGTGAAGATAGTGAAATTGGTTCTTATGGACCTTATATTCAAAGTCATCGTAAGGAAATTTATCAAACATTTGCTAAACATTTAATTATGAATGACCTAGCTTATCCTTGCTTTTGTACAGAAGAAGAATTAGAAGCAATAAGGAAAGAACAAGAAGAATGTAAGGATAGAATAGGCTACTATGGAAGGTGGGCAAGGGACCGTTATTTATCACATGAAGAAGTAATCAAAAGAATTAATAATGGCGAGAAATATATAATCAGATTGAAATCACCGGGGGATTTTAATAAAAAAATTATAGTAAATGATTTGGTAAAAGGTAAAATGGAAATGCCTGAAAATGATATTGATATCGTAATAATTAAAAGTGATGGTCTTCCAACATACCATTTTGCGCATTTAGTTGATGATTATTTAATGAGAACTACACATGTTATTAGAGGTGATGAATGGTTAGCAAGTCTTCCGGTTCATTTACAGTTATTTCAAGTGTTTGGCTTTAAAGCACCAAAATATTGTCATATAGCGCCTTTATTAAAGGAAGATAATGGTACAAGACGAAAACTTAGCAAAAGAAAAGATCCGGAAGCCGCTATTTCTTTCTATCATCAAAAGGGAATTCCCACTTACGCTGTTATGTTATACTTATGTACAGTAGCCAATTCTAATTTTGAAATGTGGTTTGACCAAAATAAAGACAAAACAATTGATGATTTCAAATTGGAATTTAGTAAAATTAGTTCAAGTGGTTCGCTATTCGATGTTGATAAGTTATTAAATATTTCTAAAAACTATATTAGTAGATTAAAAGCCGTAGATGTATATGAAAAAGCGGTTGAATATTGTAAAGTGTATGATAACGAAATGTATGAGTTATTAAATAAATATAAAGAATATAGTATCAATGTCTTCAATATTGAAAGAGAACAAAAAAAACCAAGAAAAGATTTATCTATGTTTAGTGAAGTTAGAAATCAAGTATGGTATATGTTTGATGAATTGTTTACAAATGTTAGTTATGAGTGGGACAATGTAAATAATTTAGGTGAAATTAAAAGTATTCTAAATTTATATATTGATGAATATTATAATCAAGAAGATGATAAAGATACTTGGTTTAATAAGATGAAGGATTTATCTGAAAGATTAGGTTATGCAAGAGAGGTAAAACAATATAAAGAAAATCCTGAAATTTACAAAGGGCATGTTGGAGATGTTAGCATGGTTTTAAGGGTTTCCTTAACTTCACTCAAAATGACTCCAGATTTATATGAAATAATGAAACTATTAGGTAAAGATAGAATAAAAGAAAGATTTGAAAAAGTTGTATAAAACTATTTACATTTGAATAAATATTTTGTATAATTTAATAGGTTGATAAAAAAACCTATTACGCAGGTGTAGTACAATGGTTAGTACATGGCCTTGCCAAGGCTAGGATGCCAGTTCGATTCTGGTCACTTGCTCCAATATAAAAATAACCCCCTAAAATAGGGGCTTTTTTTCATATTGGAGCAAAAAAACTTTTAAAAAATCTTCAAATTATTTAGAGGTTAACTCTATAAAAAAGAACTGGCATCCATCATTGGCAATGATAAAAATAATCAAAAAAATTATTTATTGTTATTTTTGAATTTAATTATATCTTCTTTAATAAAATTCCACCTTATGCACACTAAATATCTATCCTTAAAATTTTTTGAATCATTATTAAGATTTCTTTTTTTTGGACCAATTGTCATACAAGCAATATGTGGGGAAGTAAAATCTAGACATCTTTTTGATAAAATAAGATCGTACAAATCATATTTGCTAATCCACACATAATCATTTATTGTTCCACAAACTAGGGCATCAATATCATAATCAGAATTTCTACCTCTTATAATAAATCTATCAATCATATCTATTATTATTCTTGTTTTATTAATGGTTTTATTAAAAATATTTAATTCGTTTTGGTATAAAATTTTATATTCATCCGAGCTTAATCGTTTTGAAAAATCTATTTTTCCATCATCATTTCTTTTATAACCATAGTGGTAGTTCACATATTTATCAATGACTTTAAAAGGAATACCTATTTTTTCTAAATATCTTTTAAATTCTTGTATCTGTTCATGGTGCATAGAATTACTATTTCCACATTTTAGACTTATGCCTTTAATGTGATTTTTGTATTTAATAAATATGTCTGCTTTTTGCATCATTTTATTTTTCCAAGATTTTATTTTTTCATCATTTTTAATTTCATTGTCAAATAATTCATTTAAAAAGTTTTGAGAATTTAAATCTAATTCATCAATATATTTTTCGTTAAATAACTCAACAAAGTCATATTCATTTTGATATCCATAATTCATTTTAACCCTCCTTGTACAATAAAAAAGTATACCTAATTATAAAAGGTATACACGAATAGATATATTTTTAAATAAAATATAAATTATCGACATAAATTTTAAACTACACAGATTATTATTAATTGGTGCTATTTAATTATAATAGATTTTAAGAAAATAAGCAATATTTTTAAATGATTTTTTTAGGTAATTATCGACTAATCTATTATTAATGTAAATGTCAATTTATTTTTGAACAAAAAAGACAAATTTAAGGTTGGACACTTTTAAATATTTGATGGATATATAAACACCCATCTTTTTTTAAATTTAAATTTTGCTACTTCAATAGGATTGTTTATTATAATAACTTAACGCTATTAGATTGAAAGTTTAAAGGAAAAGATATTTAAATAAATTAATTGACTAAAGAATAAATATCTACTATAATTATATATAGAATAAAGTAGGTGTTTATATGAATAAAACAAAAGTTATAGCAACAGTAAGTAAAGTTACTGCTACTTATGAAGTGTTGGAAAATTTAATTAACAATGGAGTTTCTGTAATAAGAATTAATATGCGTTACTCTGATTTGGAATTCTGTTGTGAAGTTGTTCAAAAAATAGGTGAAATAAACACTAAACTTAATAAACATACCGCTATAATGGTCGATCTTAAAGGCCCAGTAATTCAAATCGAAAGAGTAGCAAATGAAAAAGCTTGGTTAAAAGCAAAAGACAAAATAAGAATATTTACGGATAATGTACTTGGGGATAGTACAAAATTTAGTGTTGATTATAAAAATATAGTTAAAGATGCAAGTATTGGTATGATTATAAAAATAGGAACTGGGGAAGTTATTTTAAAGATTTTAGAAAAAGGTATTAATTATCTTATTTGTGAAGTTATAAAACCAGGATATATAAGTAGTGGAAAGATTGTAAATGTAGTTGGCTTAAAACAAAATAGACCATTTATAAGTATAAAAGATTTAGAAACAATTAAAATGGCTAATAAGCTAGATATTGATTATTTAGTTGTATCTTTTGTAAATTCAAGTGAAGATGTTCTTGAAGTAAATGATTTATTAATCAATTTAGGAAACGACCATTTACAAATTATTTCTAAAATTGAAAACCAAAGCGCTTATGATGATATTGATAATATAATTAAAATAAGTGATGGAATTATTATTGCAAGAGATAATTTAGGTACTAATGTACCAATCGAAAAAATTCCTGGAATTCAAAAGAAAATAATTGATAAATGTCACAAAGCAGGAGTTGTAAGTGTTGTTACAACAGATTTGTTGTTGAATAAAGAAGAAGAACAAACACCAACAAGAGCAGAAGTAAGCGATATAGCAAATGCTATATTAGATGGTTGTGATGCTGTTTTGTTAAGTGGTGGAGTAAATGCATTAAATGGACAACTAGAAACTATTAAAACAATGAATAAAGTTATTATGGCAGCTGAAGGAGATGCTAATTATAATGCACTTATGGAAACTGCAATTAAGAGTCAAAAAAAAGATATAACTGGTGCGATTGCCTACAATGTATCAGGTTGTGCTAACTTACTTAATTGTAAAGCAATATTTGCGCCAACAATTACTGGTTACACAGCTAAAAAAATAAGCAGATTTAGACCAGTATGCCCAATTATAGCTTTAAGTCCCAATGCTGATACTGTAAAATCATTAGCCTTAAATTTTGGAATTCATTCTTTTTTGGTAGATGAGCTTAATAGTTTAGATGCTATCATTGAAAAATGTAAAATAATGTCAAGAGAAGTTATGGGTTTACAACCTAACGATATTATTATAATAACAGGTGGCTCACCTTTTAGAGAGGTTAGACATACTAACTTTATGAAAATAGAAGAATTATAGGAGGAAAATTATGTACAATTTAGGAGATAATTTCAAATTAGAAAAAAATAATGGAATAGCTAATAAAGACTGTGTTTTTAAAGGTAGTAAATATCGAATAACTATTCTAACTGAACGATTATTTAGATTTGAATATAGTGAAAATGGTGTATTTACAGATGAATTAACCGAATTAGTTTGGAATCGTAAATTTCCAAAGCCTAATTTTCAAATTAGAGAAGATGATTCTTATATCGAAATAACAACTAGATATTTTAAACTTTCTTATACTAAAAATAAAAAACCAAAAAATAATATCAATGTCAAATTATTAAATACTGAAAATGCTTGGTATTATGGCCATGTAGAAGCAAAAAATTATCCTGCCAGTGTATTTATTTCTCCTGAAAATAAAGTTAAGGATGTTAAAACATTATATTCAATGGATGGATTTACAACTATTGATGATTCTAACACAAATATTTTTAACGAAGATGGAACTGTTAAAGAAAGAGAAAATAAAGAAATCGATATTTATGTATTTATGTATTTAAAAGATTTTGATTTATGCTTAAAGGATTATTTTACTCTAACAAGTTACCCAGCTTTAATTCCAAGATATGCCTTAGGAAATTGGTGGAGTCGTAATGAAGCTTATAATGATTCTTCACTTAAAGAGTTAATTGATAATTTTGAAAAACATGAAATCCCACTATCTGTTATTTTGTTAGATAAAGATTGGCATATAAGAAAATACGAAGGTAAAAAACATTTAAAAACTGGTTTTACCTTTAATAAAGAACTTTTTAAAGCACCTTTTGATATGATTGCTTATTTACATTCAAAAGGAATTAGAATTGGTCTTAACATTAATCCAACGGAAGGATTTCATGATATTGATGAATATTACGATAAAGCTAAAATGTATTTGGAAACTGACAATAATGGAGTAATCCCATTTAATGTATTAAATCCAAAATGGGTTGATGTTTACTTAAAATTATACATACATCCACTAGATGCTTTAGGAGTCGACTTTTATTGGTTAGATTGTGAAGATAATCCAAGTTTATTTTTACTTAAACATTATCATTTTTATGATATGATGAGAAATTATAAGAGAAGACCACTTATATTAGGATTAAATTCTACTTATGCCTTGCACAGATACCCAATTTTGTATTCTGGAAAAACAAAAGTGAGTTGGGATACATTAAAACTTCTTCCAAAATTCAATTTAAATGCTTCTAATATGGGAGTTAGTTGGTGGAGTCACGATATTGGAGGATATTTTAAAGGTATTGAAGATAATGAATTATATATTAGGTACGTTCAATTAGGCTGTTTCTCACCAATTTTAAGATTTGGCGTTGATAAGGGAAAATATTATAAAAGAGAACCTTGGCGTTGGAATATAAAAACTTTAAACATTGCAACTGAATATTTACAACTTCGTCATAAAATGTTGCCATATTTATATAGTGAAGCTTATAAATACAGTATTGATGGCACACCATTTATAAAACCTTTATATTATAACAATCCTGAAATGTATGATGACCCAATATTTGTGAATGAATATTATTTTGGTAGTCAATTTTTTGTCGCTCCAATTATAAACAAAAAAGACCCGGTTATGGATAGGGTAGTTCAAAGAATGTATTTACCTGCTGGAATGTGGTATGATTTCTTTACTGGTAAGAAGTTTCCTGGCGATAAAAACTATACTTCATTTTTCAAAGATGAAAATTATCCTGTTTTTGCTAAGGCCGGAAGTATTATTCCTCTTGGTATAAATGAAAGTATTAATGATACTAATCCACCAAAAACCTTAGAAATTCATTTTTTCCCTGGTGTTAGTAATGAGTATTTATTGTATGAAGATGATGGTATAAGTGATTTATATAAAAAAGATTTTTATTTACTTACAAAAATAGAATATAATTACCTACCAAACAACTATACAGTTATTATAAGACCAATTGCTGGTAAAAGCGGAATAGTACCAAAATATCGTAATTATAGACTTATTTTTAGAAATACAAAGCGTTCAAAAGATGTTACTGTATACAGTAAAGACCAAATTGTTAGTCCAAAAACTTATGTTGAAGGAGCAAATTTTGTTGTCGAAGTAAATGATGTTAATTCGGTTAGTCAATTAACTGTTAATTGTAAAGGAAAAGATATTGAAATTGATGCTGTTAGGTTAATTAATAATGATATTGAAGAAATCATTAGTGATTTACAAATCGAAACAGAATTAAAAGAAAAAATCGATGCTATTTTATTTAGCGATTTAGATGTTAAGAAAAAAAGAATTGAAATAAGAAAATTAGGTAATAAAGGTTTAGAAAAGAAATTCGTTAAATTATTCTTGAATTTATTAGAATATGTAAGTAGGGTGTAATATGCAGAATTTTAATTATCATACTCATACATATCGTTGTGGACATGCAGAGGCAAATATTACTGATGAAGACTTTGTAAAATTATTCATTAAAAAAAGATTTAAGGAAATAGCTTTTACTGACCATTGTCCACAAAAAAACAAAATTGATTTAAGACGTGGTATGCGAATGGAATATGAACAAAAGGATGAATATATTTCTAGTATTTTAAAGTTAAAAGAAAAGTACAAAGATAAAATAACTATTAAAGTAGGTTTTGAAGTAGAATATGCTCCTAGCCAAGAAGAAAATTTATTAGAACTAAAGAGGGAAACTGATTTGTTAGTTTTAGGTCAACATTTTATTGGCGATGATGGAAAGTTAAAAATATTTTTTAGAAATGATGATTTTTCCGATACTGATTTATTAAACTATGCTGATACTATAGTAAAAGCAATAGAAAAGGGTATTCCTAATCTAATTGTTCATCCTGATTCTTATATGTATGTAAGAAATAGTTTTGGTGAAATTGAAAGTAGAGTTGCGCATACTATTTGTTCTTATGCTTCAAAATATAATATACCATTAGAAATTAATTTAACCGAAGCAAATCGTTATTTAATAGGTATTTTAAATAAAATATCTTATCCATCAAAAGAATTTTGGGAAATTGCTTCTTTATATGATGTAAAAGTTTTATATGGAATAGATGCTCATTTTAAAAATCAAATTGAAAATTATGAAAAAAGTATTGAATTGGTTAATAAAATAATAGGTGAAGATATTATTTCTAAATTAAACTTTATTAATAAATTGTAAAAATTATGTAATTATGATATAATCTATTCAGGTTTTAAGGAGGTTAATAATGACATTTTCAAATATAATTGAATTTATTCAAAAACTTGCCGATGTTTTAATCGTTTGGTTGGTTTTGTATTATATATTAAAGAGTTTACGAAAAAATGTTAAAATGGTTCTTTTATTTAAAGGAATAATAATCATTTTGATTCTAAACTTTGTAAGTGATAAACTAGGACTAGCTACAATTGGATATATGTTAGACTACGTAATTGAATGGGGACCACTTGCTTTAATAGTTATATTCCAACCAGAAATTAGAAATGTTTTAGAACAATTAGGTCGAAGTCAATTATTAGGACGACATAAAACACTTACCGTAGATGAAAGAGAAAAAGTTGTTTATGAAATAGTTAATGCTTGTGACTATTTAAGAAAAAATTTAATTGGAGCATTAATAGTTATTGAAAGAGATAATAGTTTAAATGATTATATCCAAAAATCTAAAAAACTTTATGCTGATATATCATCTGATTTGCTTATTTCAATATTTTTCCCTAATAATCCCCTACACGATGGTGGGGTAATTATTCAAGGAGATAAAATTACTAGTGCGGGGGCTGTTTTTCCAACCAGTGATAGTTTAAAAATAAGCAAAAGACTAGGTACTAGACATAGAGCTGCTTTAGGTATATCAGAAATTACTGATTGTCTATCAATTATTGTTTCCGAAGAAACTGGAAGGTTATCAATAGCTGTTGATGGTGAACTTTACTATAACTTAACTTTAGATGAATTAAAACTTCGTATTTTAGAGGAGTTAAGACCAAAAAGAGCTCCATATGTTTTGGAAGAAGGTGAAACTCTCGATGAAGAAAAATAAAAACATTTTAACTTTAATTTCTGATTTTTTTAGTAAATATGTTGTAATGCCAATTTCAAAATTTGTTTTATTCATTTATGAAAAAATCAAAAATCCAAGCAAAAAATTTGAGAATATGTTATCTAAAAGTAATACTCTTTTATTTATATCTTTGATTATTGCTGTAATTATATTTGTTACGGTTGATCAAAAAATTGAAAGTTTTAAAGATAGTTCAGCTGAATTAATTGAAGGACTTAATGTAAAAGTTTTATATGATGAAGATAACTATGTAGTCGAAGGAATACCTGATAGCGTTGATTTGACTATGATTGGTAGTAAAGCTAATTTATATTTGGCTAAACAATCGCCAACTCAAGAAGTTACAATTGATTTGTGGGGACTAAAAGCTGGTACTCATAAAGTTGATATAAAATATAATCAAGTTTCAAATTCGATTAAATACAATGTTAACCCAAGTGTTGCAACTGTTATAATAAGAGAAAAAATATCAGCTACTAAAACGTTAACTGTTGACTTGTTAAATCAAGATGTTTTAAATGAAACTTATGTTGTTGGTGATTTGAAATTAAGCAGTGATACTGCTGTTATTAAGGGCGCTAATTACAAAGTTAATCAAGTTGCAACAGTTAAAGCGTTGGTTGATATTAATAATTTACCTAAATTTACACTAGGACAAGCTATTACTGTTTCTTCGACATTGAAAGCTTATGATGAAAAAGGTAATGTTGTGGATGTTGAAATTAGTCCAGCTAAAGTAGATGTTGATTTAACTATAACCTCACCAAGTAAACAAGTTCCAATTCAAGTAATTCCAGACGGAAAAGTTGTATACAATATGGGAATAAGTAATTTAACTATTAATGATAATAGTAATATGATGGTTACTATTTACGGTAGCAATGAAGCTTTATCAGCAGTTGATTATATTCCAGTACGAATTAATGTCGAAGGTTTATCTGAATCAAGTGAATTTAAAGTTGAATTAACTAAACCAGTTGATATTAAATCGATGAGTGTTAATAGCGTTACTGTAAGAGTTGAACTAAGTAATGATATTAGCAATTCAGAAATAAATAATGTCGGTATTTCTGCTGAAAATTTAGGTAGTGGTTACGGAGTTACGCCAATTGATATTGATACAATAACTGTTAAAGTTAAAGGTGTTACTTCGGTAATTGAAGGAATTGATGAAACTGATATTAACGCCTACGTTGATTTAAAAGGACTAGGTGAAGGAGTACACGATGTTGATATTTATGTAACAGGAAATGATAATAGAGTAGAATATACTCCATCAGTTTTAAAAATGAAAGTTAGAATATATAAAAAATAAATTTTTAAACCCTGTATTTAAAATATGGGGTTTTTAAAATTTTTATATTAAAAACAACACATAAAAAAATTGTAACAAACTATAAGTTACAATTTTTCTTTTTAATCAAAATGTTCAAATAGTAAATCAATGTTTATCAAACCAGTTATTCCAACTAAAGAATAAATAATACGAGGAATAATACTATCAGCACCAAAAATAAAAGTAACTAAGTTAAAATCAAATAATCCGATTAATCCCCAGTTAACAGCTCCAATAATAGTTATTACTAAACATATTTTTTGTAATGTTTCCATTTTATCATCCTTTCTGTGTGTTCAGTAGTTATTTTTACCAAAAATTAAAAAAATATTCATTTTTTAATTTTTATATCCATATAATTTATTGAATATGAAGGAGTGAGAAATTGAAAAAGATTTTCGCAAGTATTTTATTTGTTTTTATGGTAATTATGTTATCTGGTTGTGGTTCTAAAGGAGAAAAAGATATTTTAAAAAATTTAAGTAAAAAAATTGATGTTGAAGCTTATTATTTAGATGGTAAGTTAGAAATAGTAAACAATGAAGACAGTTATCAATACGATGTTGAAGCAGCATATAAAAGCAAAAATAATTTTCGTGTTAGTTTAAAAAACAAAGTTAATAATCATGAACAAATAATTTTAAAAAATGAAGAAGGAGTTTATGTTCTAACACCAAGTTTGAACAAAAGTTTTAAATTTCAAAGTGAATGGCCATATAATAATTCTCAAAGTTATTTATTGCAAACAGTTATTCAAGATTTAAAAAATGATGAAAATTTAGGTTTTGAAGAAAATAATGATGGTTATATATTTACATCAACAGTAAATTATGCTAATAACCCTAATTTAGTTAAACAAAAAGTTTATTTGGATAAAGATTTAAATATCAAAGAAGTTATAGTTTTAAATAATGAAGATGTTATGCAAATGAAAATGACTTATAATAGTATAGATTATAAAGCTACATTTGATGATTCTTATTTTACATTAAAAGGTAATATGAGTAATGTAGATACTAACACAACTTCAAAAAGTCTAGATTCAATTATTTATCCAATGTATGTGCCAGCTAATACATATTTATCAGGTCAAGAAAAAGTAATGGTAGAAGATGGAGAGAGAGTAATATTAACATTCAATGGTGATAGTCCATTTATGGTTATTCAAGAAACTATTAAACCAACAGAAGAATTACTTACTATTCCTATGTATGGAGAACCATATATTGTAACAGGAACAGTGGGTGCTCTATCAGATAGTTCAGTAACTTGGGTAAATAATGGAGTTGAATTCTATGTTGTGTCTGATGTTTTAAATACTAATGATTTATTACAAGTTGCTAACTCGATTGGAACATTACCAGTCGGTAAATAACTATTGATTAATTCAATAGTTTTTGTTTATAAAATGTATTAGTTAAAACAAATTATTTGATGTAAATATATAGTAAATTATGAAAAAAACAATAATTAATTTATCTAGTTTTATGTGATAATCATTTTAACAGAATAAAGATATATTATACTATATTGATGGTATCATTTAAAAAAAAGATTAACAAAATATACAAATTTATTGACATAAATATATATATATGATATAAAATAATTAGAGACTTTAGGAGGTGTTTATAGTGCTTAAATTTTTTAAAAAACTTTTCTGTGTAGGCGGTGATTTAGAAGACAAAGAACTTCTTTCAAAATGCTGTGTTCATAGAAGCTAATAAAAAAAGCATTTTAATAGTGCTTTTTTTATGTAAATAAGGAGAGTAAATATGGAAATAATTAATTTAGATAAAATAGGCAGTAAAGGTGGAGGAAAAGCATATGGCTTGTGCAAACTTATTAATGCGAAAATAGAAGTTCCTATAGGGTTTGTTGTTTGTGATTCACTATCGTTTTCTGATGAAAATATTGGTGACTTAAATTCAATGTTAAAAAATTTTGATAAAAATCTAAAATTTGCCGTAAGATCATCTGCAAGTGATGAAGATGGAAATTTTAAATCATTTGCTGGAATATTTGAGACAGTTTTAAATGTTAATAACAATATCGATGATGTTGTTAACGCAATAAATAAAGTTAATGAAAGTGCTAATAGTTTTATAGCACAAAATTATTCAAATAACAAAGTAAAAATGAATATTATAATTCAACAAATGATTAATCCTAAAATTTCTGGAATTTGCTTTACAAGTTCAGTGGATACCAAAGGAGAAAAATGTGCTTTATTTGAATATGTTGAAGGAACTGGTGAAAAATTAGTTAGTGGTAAATCTAATTCTAATAGAATAATTGTTGGTTATAATGATGGTGTTTTAGATTATAACCATGTGATATTAAATGGCAAATTAATAGATTTTGATGGTTTTAACAATGTGTGTAATTTAGTTCAACAAGCAATAACTAGTTATAAAGATAATTTAGATATCGAGTGGTGTATTGATAAAGATGGAAAAGGATATTTACTTCAAGCAAGACCAATCACCAAAGATGTTTTTATAGAAAAAAATAATAGCAATAATTTTACAAATACAATAGTTGCTTCAAAGGGATTAGTAGAGGCAGAAACATATGTTATAAATTCTAATCTTGATTTTAAAACAGTACAAAAGGAAATTAAAGATTTTCCAGATGGGAAAATATTAGTTTGTGATTATACTGAAACATATTATTTGCCAGCAATGAAAAAGGCAAAAGGAATTATAACTAATACCGGCTCAGCGCTATGTCATGCTGCAATAGTTTCAAGAGAACTTGATATTCCGTGTATAGTTGGATATGACAACGCAACAAAACTATTTCCAACAGGAACAAGAATAAAGTTAGATGCCAACAACAATGTTATTTCCATACCTGGAAAAGATTTTTATATTTCAAAAGATTACAAATTAAATTTTGGTGAATTGGATTGTTTTGATAATTTTTTATCAATAGTAATTGATGATGTAAAAATATTTATTGAATACACCTTTGATGGAACATATATTCATAAACCTAACTGTATTGATAATAATATTATTGAAAAAATTGAAATGTTCGTTAGAAAAAATTTTAATCAATCTCCATCATATTCATCAGACGAAAATAAATACTTATGGATTAAAGAAATCCAACGCTTTAAAAAATTACCTTACTTTATAGATTATTTTAATAGGATTAAAAAATGTTCAAAAATATTTGATGAAAAAGAATTAATTGATATACAACATGAATTAATTAATATTGTCAAGAAACTTTTATTATACAAGAAAAAATCTAATGATGTTATATTGAGTTTATTTATTGATGAAGTAGTAGCTTCAATTAATGAACTGTTAGATGGTATAATCCCATTTGGTTATCCAATTTATGAGGCATACATTCAGTCGTTGCAATTGTTGAATAATGAAAACATTTCATTTAATGATTTATTTAGCAATATTAAGTTAAAAAATGACAAATTAATAAAAATACAAAAATTTTTAAAAATAGTTTCTAAAATAAAAGATGAAAGCTATCAAATTGTTTGGGATTTAGGAGGAAATAATCCTGACTATTTTGAAGAAAGAGATAATAAAATTGAAAAATTGTTGTTGAATAATGCTGTTTTGATTAATGATGAAACAATGAATGTTTTTTATGATAAATATCTTAATACTTATTATGAAAGATTAATGAGGATAATTAATAAAAATGAGATACAATAAATCTATAGTATATACTAAATATAATTATCTTGATTATAAATTTCCAATAACTGTTTTTATTAAAATTACATCAAAATGTATGTTTAAATGTGTTTTTTGTTCACAAGGAGATGCTTGTAGTGAAGAAATGAAGTTAAATGATGTCAAGCAACTTCTTCGAAAGTTGAAAAAATTTGGAGTGTTGAGAATTTTTTATACAGGTGGAGAACCGTTTTTGCACAATGAATTTTTAGATATAGTAAAGTATGCAAATAAATTAGGTTTTTGTCAGTTAGTAATTACTAATGGCTTTTTACTAGAAACTTCAGTAGCAAGAGAAGTTCTTGATTATATAGATTGTGTTTCTATTTCTGTTCATGGTAGTGAAAATTATCATAATAGAATCGTTGGAAATAGCCACAGCTATGAAAAAGTGATTTCAGGAATAGAAATGATTAAAAAAAATTATCAAAAAATTTTATTAGATGTTTGTTTTACTGCAACTTCTGCTAATACTAATGAGTATAATATTAAAAGTGTTGCAAATTTATGCAAAAAGAATAAAATACCACTAACAATTACTAGAACTTATATGATTGGTAGAGAAAAAGATAAGCCAATTAATTTTGCATATATAAAAGAATTATTTAAAATTGTAGATAAACTTATAAATGATGGTTATGAAATAGAAGTTGGGCATTGTTTGGTGCCATGTGCTGCAGAACACAAATACAATTATTTAGCTTCAAGGTGTACTGCTGGAATTGATTTTTGTGCGATAGACATAAATGGTGATGTGAAAATTTGTGCTAATTCAAACCAAGTAATTGGTAATATTAAACATACGTCATTAAAAAAAATATGGAAAAGAAACAATAAAATTTTAAATAAGCATATAAACAATTTATCAATATATTGTAAAAATTGTTCATTATTTATGGTTTGTCTTGGTGGGTGTAAATGCGAATATGGAAAAATAGTTGATGGCAGTGCTGATTTGCTTTACGAAAAAAAAATAGAAGAAAAATGGAAAAAAATAAAGGATAAATATGTTGTCCCTTATATAGCAATGATAAAAAAAATAAATTATAATAGTTATCTTTTAATAAGTAAAAACAATTGTGTAGTTGATAAGAAAACATACATTGTTATTAAAAATATCGATTTTTCAAAAACATTATTAGAAAATCAAAAGATGTTGAATGTAAAAAAGGAACTTTTTGTATGTTTATATGATGATGAATTTATTAAGGTGGTAAAAGATGAAAAAATATATATTAAATGATAACAAAAAAATATTATTCTTAAAAAATAATGAAATATTGATTGATGGCAAAAATGCATATAGAATAAAGCTTACGGAAACTGATTACAATAACCTTACTGAAATCTGTAAAAAATATACGATTTTTAGTAAAGAATGTGTTTCTTCTAAACTTTTTAACAAACTTTACAGTAATAAAATAATAGTTGAAGCAAACAAAAATATTGTTGAATCATACCAAAATAGGAATGAACGCAATGAGTTATTCGCTTTTAATTTTTTTTCTAATAATACATTTAAAAAATTATATGATAAAAAAATTTTGTTTGTTGGTGTTGGTGGGATAGCTTCGATTATAATCGATCAGTTAATATCAGTTGGAATATATAAGTTTAGTATAATAGATTTTGATAAAGTTGATATTTCTAATCTGAATCGACAATTCGTATATAGAGAAAAAGATGTTGGTTTAAAAAAAACAGATTTATTTGAACAATATATATTGTCTAAAAATAAAAATGCAGTCATAAAAAAATACGATTTAATGCTTGAAACGAGTTCACAACTTGAAACAATTATTAAAAAAGATGATATAGATTTTATGATTAATTCAGCAGATATGCCACCATATTGTTTACAAAAAAACATCGTTGAATCCTCAATAAAGTTAAATGTTCCTTGCATTTTTGGGGGTGTTGGAATAACAGAAGGAAGTTATGGCCCACTATTAACAAACAAATCGTGTAAGATTAAATATTTAAAAAACATAAATAATATCTTGAGTAAAGTTAATTATTTTTTTCCATGTAAAAGTTCTTTTGGTGTAACAAACAGTATAATTTCTACATACATGTCATGGGATATAATTATGTATTTACTTGGAGAAAAAAAGTATGTAAAGAGTTTAAACAAAGAGATATTTGTGAATTTTAAGGAGACCAAATTATGAGAAAAATTGCTATAGACCATATGCCATTAGAAAATAATCCACTATATTCTAACGATTTCTGTAGTTATTATATTTTTTCCAGAATTATGTATCCTTTGTTTACCTTCGATGGCAAGAAGATAGTAAAAAATGCTTGTAAGAGTATTACAATTAAAAAGAATAAATATATCATAAAAATAAAAGATAATATAAATTTTTATAATGGAAGAACTGTAACTGTTAAAGATTATTATGACTCATTTGTTAGTGTTATGGGCAAAATGTGTTATGGTAAATATTTGCTTGAAAATGTCAAAAAAATATATATAGATAATGACCAAATTATAATAATTTTAAAAAGGAAAGACTTGTTTTTTTTAGATAAATTATCCTATTATTCTTTCTCACCATTTGAAGAAAATTTAACTTGTGGACCTTATTATGTAGAAACTATTGGCAAAGATATCATGATTTTAAAAAAGAATATATACTATGAAGATAGTAAAGAAATAAAATCTTTAGAATTTGTTCAATATAGAAGAAATGATGTTAGAGATTTTTTAAATAATAAATTGGATATGACTAATATAACGACATTTCCACTGAAATTGATTGAAAAATTAAAACCAGAAGTACATAATTCTAATTTAATGTTTGTATTGAAGTTTAATTCGAAATTAATGTCAAAAAAATATAGAAATGTTAGAAGATATATTTTAAGTGCCATAGATAAAGAAAAATTGAATCATCTTTTAAATGATGTTTATATTGTAAAAAATGATTTTTCTTTGAATGATGAAAAGTATAATTACAAAAGAAAAGTAAGCAAGTTTAATAGTGTTGAAAAGTTAACATTAGGCTATACGAATTATTACCCCAATAAGATAATTGCGGATGAATTGCAAAGACAATTTCTTGACAAAAAAGTTAATGTAGAACTTGTTCAATATAATTTATGCGAGAAAAACAATTGTGATATATATATAGATATAGTTTTCTCCCCATTCTTTTTTAAAGAAAGTTTCTATTTATCAAAATATTTTAAAATAGTTAATGGAAAAAAATATAAAATATTGTGCAATATTTATGAGCAAACAAAAAATAAATTAATATATAAAAAAATTATGAAAAGATGTAATTCTACTGCTAATATTATACCTTTATTAAGGAGTAAATATATATATTTACGTAGTAGTGAAATGAAAAAAACAAATCAAAATAAGGTGAACTTTTATGAGATGTGAGCAAAGTGAAGAAAGAATACCAAGTTTGGGGCAATATAATTATTCAAAAAAATTAACAAATTCAGTAAATATGTATTATTATATAAATCAAAACAAATATTTGATAAATGAAAACAAATACAATTTTATGTCTGGAGATCCAATTAAGTACAAACCTTATCCACCTATCATAAAAAGCATTCATAGAATTACAAAAAGAAAAGATTTATATGAATATCAGCCAACTAATGGAAATACTAAGGACAAAAAGGTTATTAGTAACTATTTAAACAATATTGGTATTAATGCTACTACTGGCAATATATCTTTTACTTATTCAACAACTCATGCTTTCAATTTGATATTTCAATGTCTTGCAAAAATAGGTGATGGAATTATTATACCTGTTCCTAGTTATGGATTGTTTGATTTTGTACCCGAAAGATTTGGCTTAAAGGTTATATTTTTGCCATTAAAGAAAGAAAATGATTGGTTAATAAATCCGATTGATTTAGAAAACGCGATAAAAGATTTTGAATGTAAAAATAGTAAATCAAAGGTATCTTTTTTATATAATATGAATCCACATAATCCAACAGGCAAAGTTATGAGCTATAATAATATTGATATCCTAAAAAAAATTGGAAATTTATCTGAAGGTGAAAAAATAAGATTAATGCTCTCAATATTATTACAAAATTCAATGAATTGTATTATATTTGATGAACCAACCAATCATATAGATATGGAAACAAAAGAGGTTTTGGAGGATAGTATTGATGCCTATGATGGAACATTTATTTTTGTTTCACACGATAGATATTTTATTAATAAATTTGCAGATAAAGTATATGAATTTAAAGATGGCAAAGTTACTTTATATTATGGTAATTATGATTATTATAAAGAAAAAAAAGAGGAAGTAAAAAAAGGAGATTCTTTGAATAAAATTCGTAAAAGTGAATGATAGTTTGTGTAATTTAATTTGAATTTTAAGTGAAAAAATTATATTTTTAATGAAAATCATTTACTTTTTATTAAAATATGTTATACTTAAATAGGTGATATAATGGCAAATAAGAAATATAACAATGCGTCAATGAATAGTGATGAAGTAGGAAGATTAATAAAAATGGTTGTAATTGTTACAGTAGTTTTTCTATTGTTTTATGCAGTAACTTTAATTGTAACGAAAGAAAAGAAACAAGAAGTTTTGAAAACTCCAGCAACAATTCAATACAAAGAAATTTTATTAGGTAACATATTAAAACAACCTAATGATACTTATTATGTTTTAGCTTTTGATCCTGATGATGCGTATAGTATTTATTATGAAACTAAATTAGATGGACAAAAAACAAAATATTACAAAGTTAATATTGATAATCCACTAAATAGTAATTTTGTTTCAGATAAATCGAATTTAAATGTAAGTGATATTACTGATTTAAAAGTGTCACAAAGTACATTGCTTGAAATTAAAAACAAAAAAATTATTAAAACTTACGAAGGAAATGAAAAAATAATTGAATACTTGGATAGTTTAAAATAACTATCTTTTTCTATACTTTTATTTTACACTTTGATATTATTTTGATAGAATTATTAATAAATATTTGGTATACTTAAAATAGGAGGAATGTGTATGATAGAAACACCACATATGAAAACAGATAAAAGTTTAGTTGCTAAAACAGTTTTAATGGCTGGTGACCCTAATAGAACTAAATTTATCGCTGATAACTTTTTAGAAAATGCAGTTTTGATTAATGATGTAAGAGGTATGTTAGGTTATACAGGATATTATAAAAATACAAAAGTTACTATAATGACATCAGGAATGGGAATGCCTAGTATGGGAATATATGCTTATGAATTGTATAAATTTTTTGATGTTGAAAATATAATTAGGATAGGTTCGGCAGGTTCATTTAACAAAGATGTTGAAATAATGGATATAGTTTTAAGTAGTTGTTCTTATACAGAAGGAAATTTTGCTTATAATTTTAGTAATAAAAAGTGTTTTAGTGCGGAAAGTTCAAGTGAACTTGATGAATTGATTATTAAAAAAGCTAAAGAATTAAAATTAAATATAAAATATGGAAAAACATTTTGTGCGGAATGTTTTGACCCGTATTTAGAAACTGATGAATATAGAAAAAGAATGCCTGATGATATATTAGCAGTTGAAATGGAAGCATTTGCTTTGTTTTATTTAGCAAAATATTTTAATAGAAAAGCAAGTTGTTTACTTACAATATCTGATAACATTATCAATAAAAAAGCAATAACTGCTGAAGAAAGAAGTAAAGCATTAACTGATATGATAACACTAGCGTTAGAGGTGGTTAAATGAAATTGATTGAAAAAGCAAAAGAAGCAATGCTAAGTTCATATAGTCCTTATTCTAATTTTAGAGTCGGAGCTGCTCTACTTACTAAAAACGGTAAAATTTATATGGGATGTAATATTGAAAACGGAGCTTATAGTCCCTCTTGTTGTGCGGAGAGAGTAGCTTTTTATAAAGCGATTAGTGAAGGTGAACAAGAATTTGAAGCAATCGCTGTAGTGGGAGATAATGAGCCTTGTTATCCATGTGGAGTGTGTAGGCAAGTAATGAGAGAATTTTGTAGTGATGATTTTAAAATATATATGTTAGAAAATGAAAATAAAATCGAATACACTCTAAAAGAAATCCTACCTTATTCGTTTGAATTGGAGAGATAATATGAATATATATGACATAATAGACAAAAAAAGACATAATTTAAGTTTAACAAAAGAAGAAATAGATTATTTTGTATTTAACTACACTAATGATAATATAAAAGATTATCAAGCATCTGCATTACTTATGGCAATTGCTATTAATGGCATGAATGATGAAGAAATTTCTAATTTAACTATTGCTATGACTAATTCTGGTGATAGAATGGATTTAAGTAACCTTAATAACACAATTGACAAACATAGTAGTGGTGGGGTTGGTGATAAAACAACATTGATAATCTCACCAATTATTGCTTGTCTAGGTGGTAGTGTTGCTAAGATGAGTGGAAGAGGTTTAGGATATACCGGGGGAACAATTGATAAATTAGAATCAATCGGTATGAATGTAACACTATCAAATCAAGAGTTTATTAAACAAGTTAAAGATATAGGCTTAGCTGTTGTAAGTCAAACTGCTAATCTAGCTTTAGCAGATAAAAAAATATATGCCCTAAGAGATGTAACTGCTACAGTTGATAGTATTCCTTTAATCGCATCAAGTATTATGAGTAAAAAAATAGCAGGTTCTTCTAAAAATCTTGTTTTAGATGTTAAAGTTGGAACGGGTGCTTTTATGAAAGATGTAAAAGAGGCAACTAAATTAGGGGAAAAAATGGTTATGATTGCTAAAACGAATGGTATTAACGCAACTTGTATATTAACTAATATGAATGAACCATTAGGAAATAAAATTGGAAATGCTCTAGAAGTAATGGAAGCAATTGAAGTATTAAAAAATAAAGGACCAGAAGATTTAAAAGAAATATCTATTTGTTTAGCCACACACATGAATATGTTAATAAACAATATTGATTATAATGAAGCAAGGAAACAAGTTGTAGAAGTTTTAGAAAATGGTATGGCTTATAATAAATTTGTTGAATGGGTTAATTATCAAGGTGGAGATTTAAATAGTCAAGGAAAAGTCAAATTCTATGAAGTAAAGAGTGAAAATGATGGTTATATTTCATCAATGGATACTGAAGTAATTGGAAAAGTAAGTTGTATGTTAGGTTGTGGAAGAAGTAATAAAGATGACATCATTGACTATTTTGCTGGAATTGTATTAAAAGCTAAAACAGGTGATTATGTTAAAAAAGGTTCTACGGTAGCTGTTTTCTATACAAACAAAGAAAATGTAGAAGAATTAATAAAGTATTATTTATCTAGTCTAACCTTTAGTAATAAAAAAGTAAAAAAAGAAAAATTGATTTTAAATGTAATAAAGTAATTGCATAGTTTATTTATTAATGCTATAATACTAATATAGTAGTGGAGGGAAAATATGAAAAAATATTTAAGATTGTTAGTTGTTAGTGTATTGTTAATTGGACTAACAGGATGTGTATCATTAGATACTAATGTTGTTATTAACAAAGACAAAAGTATGGAATTTTCTATGAAAGAAGAAATTGATTTATCATCTATGACTGGTGATGAAGGTGATGAGAATGCTACAGTAAGTGATGAAACTGATATTGAAGCATTAAAAACAAAAGGTTATACAGTTGAAGAATACGATAATGAAGGAGTAAAAGGTTACAAAATTAGTAAAAAATTTACTAGCATTGATGAAGTAACTGCAAAGAATGGTACTGAAACTCCTTTTATAGTTGAAAAGTGGTTAGATGATGGAAATGATAGTAATATGTTTTCATTAAAAGACGGAGTTTACAGTGCAAATTGGATTATGGCAGAAGATGATAAAAAAGCAGAAGAAATGGATGGTGTAGATTCTGAACTTTTAAATAGTTTAATCAATATAACTTATACTATTACATTACCAAATAAACCATTATCTCATAATGCGACAAGCGTATCTGAAGATGGAAAAACGTTAACTTATTTAGTTAAATATGATGAAAATCAAAAGATGAATACTATTAAATTTTCATTTGATTTTGCAACAGAACCAACAAAAGCAACATCAACTGAAATTGACAATATGTTATATTATATAATTGGTGGAAGTGCATTAATAGTTATCATTTTAGTAGTTGTGATTATTAGTATTGTTAAAGGTAAAAATAAAAAAGTTCATATTGATGAAATAAAACAAGAAGAAACAGAAAAAAAAGATGAAACTGCTTTAAATAAAGTTGAAAATGTTGTTGATGTTCAAACAACTCAACATAATATTCCTACTGAACCAAGACCAATGCCACAACAAGGTGGAGTACAACAACCAAGACCAATGCTACAACAAGGTGGAGTACAACAACCAAGACCAATGCCACAACAAGGTGGAGTACAACAACCAAGACCAATGCCACAACAAGGTGGGGTACAACAACCAAGACCTATGCCACAGCAAGGCAGTGTACAACAACCAAGACCAATGCCACAGCAAGGCAGTGTACAACAACCAAGACCAATGTCACAACAAGGTGGGGTACAACAACCAAGACCAATGCCACAACAAGGCAGTGTACAACAACCAAGACCTATGCCACAACAAGGTAATGTACAACAACCAAGACCAATGTCACAACAAGGTAATGTACAACAACCAAGACCAGTACAACCTGAGATGCCAAAAACAAATAACAATCAAGAATAGTTTATAAAAGTGAAGCCATTAAGAAATAGCTTCACTTTTTTAATTAATTTAGTTTGATTTTGTATTGATTTATATAAAAAAATAATATATAATTATTAATAGAAAAAAACTGTGAACAAGAGGAATATTATTATTTTATTCAAAGAGAGCTAGTGTTTGGTGAAAACTAGTAATAAAGATGGTATTTGTAGCTTGGGAGTTGAACTTTTGAAATTAAGTAAATTGTTACGGTAACGCGTTATAGTTTCAAGGTAGATTATTCTACAAATTAAGGTGGTACCACGTTAAACACGTCCTTATTGGATGTGTTTTTTTTGGAGGTAAATTATGGATGAGAGAAAAGAGCAATTTAGAAAACATTTTGAAAAATATGATATAACTGAACCAGCAATCATAAGGAAATATTATCATTCGATTCGAGTCATGGACCTTGCAATATTAATTGCTAAATATGCTTCCTTTAATGATTGTGATACTGAAGTTGCAGCAATTGCAGGATTATTACATGATTATGGAAGATTTGAACAATGGACAAAGTACAAAACTTATAAAGATAAAGATTCTATCGATCATGGTGATTTAGCAGTAGAAAGATTATTCAAAGACAACGAAATTGTTGATTATAAATTAGATTTTAATGATTACGATGAAGTTTATGATGCTATTAAATATCATAATAAATATTCTATACCAGATAGTTTAAGTAAGCATAATGAACTTTTATGTAAAGTTATAAGAGATGCTGATAAGTTAGATATATTTTATTTAAGAACTTATAATAATTTATTAATTGATAATCAAGAAATATCAAATAATGTTAGAGAACAATTTTTTAATGAACAATGTATAAACAAAGTTGATGTAAAAAATTATAGTGATGGAATAATTTTGATAATAGCAATGGTTTATGATTTGAACTTTAAATATAGTTTTGAATATTTAGAAAAAACAAGTTTGATTTGGAAAATATTTTCACAAATTGAAGACCAAGAAAGATTTAGGGAATATTTTGAATATATTGATAAATATATAAAGGAGAGAGTAAAATGTTAGATACAAAATATAATCATTTAGAAGTAGAAAAAGGAAAATATGAAAAGTGGTTGCCATATTTTACAAGTGGTGATTTATCAAAAAAACCATTTTGCATAGTAATCCCACCACCAAATGTAACAGGTAAATTACATTTAGGGCATGCTTGGGATACAACTTTACAAGACATAATTATTAGATATAAAAGAATGGAAGGTTATGATGCACTATGGTTACCCGGAATGGACCATGCTGGTATTGCAACCCAAGCAAAAGTAGATGCTAAATTAAGAAGTATTGGTATTAATCCAAGGAAATTAACTAGAGAAGAATGGTTAAAATACGCTTGGGATTGGAAAGAAGAATATGCTAATAATATTCATGAACAATGGGCAAAACTAGGATTAAGTTTAGATTATTCAAAAGAAAGGTTTACTTTAGATTCTGGTTTATCTAATGCTGTTAAGGAAGTTTTTGTTAAGTTGTATAACAAGGGTTGGATTTATCGAGGCGAGAGAATTATCAACTGGGACCCTGAAGCTATGACAGCTTTAAGTAATGAAGAAGTTATTTATAAAGAAGTTAGTGGTGCTTTTTATCATATTAAATATTATTTAGAAGATAAAAGTGATTATTTAGAAGTAGCAACTACTAGACCAGAAACTTTATTAGGTGATACAGCAGTAGCAGTAAATCCCAATGATTCTAGATATAAACACTTAATTGGTAAAAATGTTATATTACCAATTGTTAATAAATTAATACCAATTATTGGTGATATACATGCAGATCCAGAGTTTGGTACAGGAATTGTAAAAATAACTCCTGCTCATGATCCAAATGACTTTGAAGTTTCTAAAAGACATAATTTAGAAATCATCAAAGTAATTGGACCGGATGGAAAAATGAATGAAAATGCTTTAAAATATAAAGGCTTAGATAGATTTGAATGTAGAAAACAAATTGTTAAAGATTTAGATAAATTAAAATTATTAATCAAAATTGAACCAATCAAACACAGTGTTGGACATTCTGAACGAACTGATTGTATGGTTGAACCATATTTATCTAAACAATGGTTTGTTAAAATGGATGAGTTAGCAAAACATGTATTAGAAAATCAAAAAACAGACAATAAAGTTAATTTTATTCCAGGAAGATTTGAAAAAATATTAACTCATTGGATGGAAGATTGTCACGATTGGTGTATCTCAAGACAACTATGGTGGGGTCATAGAATTCCAGCCTGGTATAAAGGTGATTTAATTCATGTTGGAGATTCCCCAAAAGAAGAGGGATGGGTTCAAGATGAAGATGTATTAGATACTTGGTTTTCAAGCGCATTATGGCCATTTAGTACATTAGGATGGCCTAATGATACTGATTTATTAAAAAGATATTATCCAACAAATGTATTAGTAACAGGATATGATATCATATTTTTCTGGGTATGTAGAATGGTATTCCAAGGTTTAGAATTTACTAATAATAGACCATTTGAAAATGTTTTAATTCATGGATTAGTAAGAGATTCAAAAGGAAGAAAAATGAGTAAATCATTAGGAAATGGTGTTGATCCTATGGATGTAATTGAAAAATATGGTTGTGATTCAATGAGATTTTTCTTAACAACTTCATCAGCTCCTGGCCAAGATTTAAGGTTTGACGAAGAAAAAGTATCATCAACATGGAATTTCATTAATAAATTATGGAATGCTTCAAGATTTGTATTTATGAATACAGAAGGATTTACTGATTATACATTTGAAAATTTATCTATAAGTGACAAATGGATTTTAACTAAATTAAATAAAACAATAAAAAAAGTAAAAAAACATATGGACAAATATGAGTTTAATGGAGTAGGAACTATTTTATATAATTTTATTTGGGATGATTTTTGTGATTGGTATATTGAATTATCTAAAGTAAATATGAATAATACAACAAAATCTGTATTATTATATAATTTAGAGTGCATATTAAAAATGTTACATCCATTTATGCCTTATGTAACAGAAGAAATATATATGATGTTACCAAAACACGATGAATCAATTATGATAAGTAAATATCCATCATATAACAAAGAACAAGTATTTGATGTTAACTTTGAAGTGATTATTGATTTAATAGTTAAAATAAGAAAAATTAAATTAGAAAACAATTTAGGAAAAGATTTTATTGTTTCTTATAATAGCAAACTAATAAAAGAAAATGTTGATATAATTAGAAAACTAATTAAAAATGAAAAAATATTAGAAAACTATCAATCAGACTTATCCAAAATAGAAATACCTTTTGAAGATTCTATAGTTACAATCTATTATGATGGAACATTATCAGAAAGTGAAATCGAAAAATTAAAAAAAGATGCATTAAATTTAACTAATTCAATCAAAAGAAGAGAAAATTTGCTTAACAATGAGAATTATGTTAATAAAGCACCAAAAGAAATAGTTGAAAACGAAAAAAAATCATTAGAGAAAGAAAAGAAAGAATTAGAAGTCATTTCACTAAAATTAAAATAAAATTAGAAAAATCCTTATAAATAGAAGCTAAAACAACATTATTTTAGTCGTTTAGAAAATAATGCCGAAAAAAGTCAAAAACATCTTGACTTTTTTTCCATATTTCGGTTATAATAATGTTAGTTAAAATAGTTGGGTGGTGAGAAAAAAATGAAAAAGAATGGTTTCACATTAATCGAGTTATTAGCTGTAATCATTGTATTAGCTATCATCGCATTAATCGCTACTCCAATTATCTTCAATGTAATTGAAAATGCAAAATTAAAATCACTTGAAAATAGTACATATGGTGTAGTAGATGCTGTAAGAATGCAATACATGGAAAACCTAATGAACAGTACTGATGGAACAGTTGCACTAACAGGTAATGTTGCTGATTTAACAGTATCAGGAGAACAACCAACAGGTGGAACTTGGACTATTTCAAATGAAAAAGCTGTTCAAGATGGACAAAGAGGTATTAAAGTAACAGATGTAACATTTGCTTCAATGGCTGGTTACAAATGTTCAAATGACCTAGCTACAGGTAAAGTAACTTGTGCAAAATAATTAATTATACAATATAAGCAACGATTATCGTTGCTTTTTTTTTCAAAATCAAATATAATTATTAAAGGTGGTAGCATGAAACAAGAAAACATAAGAAATTTTTCAATTATCGCACATATCGATCATGGTAAAAGTACCCTTGCTGATAGATTACTTGAAATATGTGGAGCAATTGATGAAAGAGAAAAACAAGAACAATTATTAGATAATATGGATATTGAAAGAGAACGAGGAATCACCATAAAATTAAATGCTGTTCAGTTAAAATATAAATATAATGAAGAAGAATACATACTACATTTAATTGATACTCCAGGGCATGTGGATTTTAACTATGAAGTTTCAAGAAGTTTGGCTGCTTGTGAAGGAGCAATTTTAGTAGTTGATGCTGCTCAAGGTATAGAAGCTCAAACATTGGCTAATTTGTATTTAGCTTTAGATAATAATTTAACGATTATTCCAGTTATCAATAAAATAGATTTACCTAATGCTGATCCTTTTAAAGTAAAAAAGGAATTAGTAGATACATTTGGTTTTGAAGAAAATGAAATATTATTAACTAGCGCAAAAAATGGAATAGGTATTAAAGAACTAGTAGAAGCTATTATAAAACGTATTCCTGCCCCTAAAGGAGATATCAATAAACCACTACAAGCATTAATATTTGATAGTTTTTATGATTCTTATAGAGGTGTTGTGGCATTAACGAGAATTGTTAATGGTAAAGTCAAATTAAATGATAAAATTAAAATGATGGCTACAAACGCAGTTTATGATGTTGTTGAATTAGGTATTAATACTCCAAAAGAAAAAAAGACTAATATGCTAGTGCCTGGTGAGGTTGGCTATATTTGTGGCAGCATCAAAAGTATTAGCGATATCAAAGTAGGAGATACCATAACACTAGAAAGTAATCCAGCAAGTAGTGTGTTACCAGGTTATAAACCAATGAAACCGATGGTATTTTCTGGATTATATCCAATTGAATCTTCTAGATATAAAGAGTTAAGAGAAGCGTTAGAAAAATTAAAATTAAATGATGCTTCCCTAGAATTCCAACCGGAAACAAGTCAAGCTTTAGGCTTTGGTTTTAGATGTGGTTTTTTAGGATTACTTCACATGGAAATAATTGAAGAGCGAATTGAACGAGAATTTGGTATAGATTTGATTGCTACAAGTCCATCGGTTATTTATGAAGTAACTTTAACCGATAATTCTGTTGTAATGATTGATAGTCCTGCTAAAATGCCTGACAAAGTAAAAATAAAAGATATAAAAGAACCGTACATTAGAACATCGATATTTGTACCATCAAATTATATTGGTCCAGTTATGGAATTATGTCAAAATAAAAGAGGTAATTATATATCGATGGAATATATTGATAAAACAAGAGTAAACATTCATTACGAAATTCCTTTATCAGAAATAGTTTATGATTTCTTCGATAAATTAAAAAGTTTAAGCAAAGGTTATGCTTCATTTGATTATGAATTAATTGGTTATAAAAGTAGTAATTTAGTTAAGATGGACATTTTATTAAATGGTGAATTAGTTGATGCTTTAAGTATAATAGTTCATTCAGATTTTGCTTATAGAAGAGGTAGAAAGATTGTAGAAGCATTGAGAAAATTAATTCCAAGACAACAATTTGAAGTTCCTATTCAAGCAACACTAGGTTCTAAAGTAATTGCAAGAGAAAATATAAAAGCAGTTAGAAAAGACGTTTTAGCTAAGTGTTATGGTGGGGATGTATCTAGAAAAAGAAAACTACTTGAAAAACAAAAAGAAGGTAAGAAAAGAATGAAAATGGTTGGTAGAGTTGAAATACCTGAAGATGCATTCTTATCAGTTTTAAAAATAGATGATGAAGACTGAACTAAAACTAGTAAATTTCTTTATTATTTGTTCAAGATAGAAAGAAAATTACGAGACATATTTAAAATGTTTATAAAGATGACAAAAAATCAAGATTTAAATCTTGATTTTTGTTGTTTCAAATGAGAAAAACAATTTTGGTTTTTATATTTTTCGATATAAACCGATTGCTTTTCCTAAAATAGTAACATTTTTAAATATAAAAGGTGCCATCGTATCGTTTTCTGGTTGTAAGCGAATATGGTTTTCTTCTTTATAATATGTTTTTAATGTAACTTCATTATCTTCGGTCATGGCAACAACGATTTCGCCATTTCTAGCTGTATTTCTTCTCTCAACGATTACTATATCGTTATCTAATATTCCGGCATTTATCATACTTTCTCCATCTACCTTTAATGTAAATACTTCTTTATTGTTTGGTACTAAATAAGAAGGCAGTGAAAAATATTCATCAGGTTGTTCAATTGCTTCAATTGGATTTCCAGCTGTAATTTTTCCAAGTAAGGGAACTTCGATTACATGTTCATCTTTTACCTCATATTCATTATCGACAAGTAATTCTAAAGTACGATTTTTTGAATCTTCTTTTTTAATCGCACCTTTTTTTTCTAAGTTGTTTAAATGAACATAAACGGTAGCAGTTGATGACAAATTCATTTCCTTACACAATTCTCTAATGGTTGGTGCGTATCCATGATTAGCAATAAATTTTTTAATTGTATCAAGTAACTTTTGTTGTTGGCTAGTTAGTTTTTCCAATGTAAATTCCTCCTTTAACATTCTATTGACATTATATCACATGAAAAAATGTTTGTCAAACAAATATTTGTAAAAACTTATTGACACGAATTAATGTTCGTGATATAGTTAATACAGAAAGGGAGTTAAAACATGAAAGAATTATTAAAAAGTAAAACAATTATTTTATTTATCGTTATTGTATTAGGAGTAACATTTTTAAGTACTGATTATAATGTAAGATTAGAGGAAGAAAATAGTATATTAGATGAAAATTATATTAGTATGAATTTAAAATAAATACTTTTTAACCCAATAATCGACAAATTATTAAGACAATTTTATTTATATTATAAATAGGTGATTATATGTTTGAATACCACTTATTTATTATTAAAGAGAAAAATATATATAAAAGTTTTGATTTATATAATATTTTATACGAATTATCTACCATGAGAGAATGTTTAAATTATGGAGTATCATTATATAAACAATTGTGTATACCTTTTAGAACATCGATTTTATCAAATTATCTAAATGATAGGTATAATTTAAGTAGAAAAAAAGTATTTTATATTGAAAATTCGATTGTTATTATAAAGCCGAGCAGAATTATTATTAAAAGTAACCATTATATGCCTAATATAATTAAAATATTTAATTTATATAATAGAAATATCTTTGTTTGTGATTTTAAAAATGAAAACTATTTTTGGTTGAATGATAGTATAAAAATAAAAATTAATGAATACATTTGACTAAATAATATAAATTTAGTACAATTATATAGGAAGGTGATAGAATGTTAATGGATATACTATATGTAGTAATTGGAATAATTATAGGTGGAGTTCTAGGCTTTTTTATAGCACGTAAGGTAATGCAAAAGTATATTAAACAAAACCCACCAATTAATGAACAAATGATTAAGGCTATGATGAGTCAAATGGGAAGAACTCCAAGCCAAAAACAAGTAAATCAAATGATGAAATCAATGTCAAAATATATGTAACATTGATTTTTTTTCGCATATAATTAACTAGGTGAATTTATGAAATTAAAAACCATTTTAAAGATAACTAATGGAAAAATAATTAACAATGTAGATGCTAAAGAAAAAATTAGGAAAATTCAAATTGATAGCAGAAAAGTTAAAAAAAATGATTTATTCATTGCAATTGTAGGAAAAAATAAAGATGGTCACGATTACATTAATGATGCGATTAAGGCTGGAGCTAATGCAATTATATGTGAAAAAAATATAAATATAGAGACAAATATTCCTATTATCAAAGTTACTTCGACTATTAATGCTTTAGGAAGCCTTGCTTTAGCTAATCGAATTAAAAATAAAAATATTCCTCTAATTGCAATTACAGGAAGTTGTGGTAAAACAACTACTAAAGAGTTAATAAGTTTAATATTATCAAAAAAATATAATGTTTTAAAAAATGAAGGAAGTTTAAACAATCATTTAGGCCTGCCGATGACATTACTTGATTTAAATGATAAGTATGATGTAGCAGTATTAGAAATGGGAATGAATCATGAAAATGAAATTTCATATTTATCTAATATAGCACTACCAAATTATGGAATAATAACTAATATAGGTTCATCTCATATTGGTAATTTAGGAAGTAAAAAAAACATTTTAAAAGCAAAAATGGAAATTACGGATGGCATTTCAAATGGAATTTTAATCGTTAATGGTGAGGATAAGTATTTAAAAAAAGTTAAATATAAAAATATTATAAAAGTTAAAAATGATGCGTATGATTTAAGTTATGAATTTAGTCAAACAACTTTTAAATTAAACATTGATAACAAGGAATATAGTATTAAATTTAATGTACCCGGTAAGCATTTAATTATGGATGTTTTGTTGGCAATTAAAGTAGGCCTTTTATTTAATGTTGAGGTTGAAGATATAATTTCTAGTATTGATGAATATAGGGCCGTTAATGGAAGATTGAATATCATTTTAAAAGATGAATTAACAATTATCGATGATGCTTATAATAGTAGTTTTGAATCATTAATGGGGAGTTTAAGTTTATTAAATAAAAAAACACATAATATAGTTATTTTAGGTGATATTTTGGAGTTAGGTGACAAAAGTTATAAAATTCATAAAAAAATCAATAAAAAAATCAAAAAAATTCCTATTGAACATTTATTATTAATTGGTGAATATACTAAAGTTATAAATGGTATTCATTTTGATGATTTAGATTCTCTTTTAAATTATTTATATAAAATATTAAGGCCTGATTCACTTATTTTAATCAAAGGTTCGGCAAAAATGAATTTGAAATATATAGTTGATGATTTGAAAAAGCCTCGTTAATTACGAGGTTTTATATTTTCTTTTGTTTTCCATTTTCCATTTCAATATATAAGTCTTTATTTGATGCAACTAAATAATTTAGTATATTTATAACCATTGAAGGTTCAAAACAACCATTATATGTATGCATTCTATTGCAAATATAAATTATATTTTTTCTAGTTGTTTCAATTTGTCTTGATATTTGATAAGGATTAGTTTTAATGCTATTTATTATATTGTTAATTTGTTCAATATTTATTAGACCAATATTATGTGATAATAAAAAACTAATTAAACTTTCAACTCCGTTTCTGAATATTAATTTTATAGCTATAATCATTTTTCCGATTTCACTCAAATTTAGTTGTTTTGCAATTGAATCAGCTAATTCGATTGCTCTAGTGATAATATAACTTTTTTCTAGTTTACATACTCTTTTAGTTAAATCTTTTGCTTTTATAAAACCTATAACATCTTTTCCATTTTCTTTTTTATCTAGTATTGATTTGCTTCGTTCGATTAAAGCATCATAAACTTCTTTGTTTTCTGCTTCTTCAATTCTTTTTAATTCTTCCATAAACTCTTCAATTGAAAAAGTTTTTTCTAATTCAAATTCTTTAATTAAATTCTTACCAAACATATTATTTCTCCTTTTTTAATGTTAGATATGATAACACACTTAATTGCACTTGTCAAATGTTATTTTTTTAGTTATAATGTTTTGGGTGGTTAATTTGAAAATAAAATATGAATTATTAAAAAATGATAATAAAGCAAGACATGGAAAATTATATACAAATTATGGTGTGTTTGAGACACCTATGTTTATGCCTGTTGGTACACTAGCAAATGTTAAAACCCTAACGCCAGAAGAGTTAAAAGCAATGAATAGTGCGGTTATTTTATCGAATACATATCATTTATGGTTAAGACCAGGAGCTGATGTAATAGCAAAAGCCGGTGGGTTACATAAATTTATGAATTATGATGGACCAATTTTAACAGATAGTGGTGGGTTTCAAGTTTTTTCACTTGCTAAGCCAAAAGATATAACGGAAGAAGGAGTGAAATTCAAAAGCCACATCGATGGTTCTAATTTGTTTTTAACTCCAGAAATATCAATCCAAGTTCAAAATAAACTAGATAGTGATATAGCGATGAGTTTTGATGAATGTATTCCATATCCTGCAACTTATGAATATGCTAAGAAAAGTACAGAAAGAACTCTTAGATGGGCAAAAAGAGGAAAAGAAGTATTTAATAACCCTAGACAATCATTATTTGGTATTGTTCAAGGTGGTGAATATCAAGATTTAAGAGAATATAGTGCGAAAGAAACTGTGAAAATAGGTTTTGATGGTTATTCTATAGGTGGCACTAGTGTTGGTGAAGATAAAACTACAATGTATAAAATGATTGAAGATGGTATTAGGTATATACCACTAGATAAACCGAGATATTTAATGGGAGTTGGTGATCCTATTGATATTATTGAAGGTGTTATTAGAGGAATTGATATGTTTGATTGCGTTTTACCAACTAGAATAGCAAGACATGGTAATGCGTTTACAAGACATGGTAAAATAAATTTAAAAAATGCAAAATATAAAGAAGATTTCACACCAATTGAAGATTGTGATTGTTATACTTGTAAAAATTATACCAAAGCATATATAAGACATTTAATAACTTGTAATGAAACATTGGGCGGTAGATTATTATCTATTCATAACATAAGGTTTTTAATTAGGTTAGTAGAAGAATTAAGAGTAGCAATTGATGAGAATAGGGTTTTGGAATATAGAGAAGAATTTATAAAAAATTATACAAATAAGTAATTTTATACAAAAAACATATTTTCTTTATTTTTATTAAAAAATGTTATATAATATTAATAGGTGATTTGTTATGAGTATTGTTGATGTAGGAATTATTTTTATACTAATATTTGGTTTTTTACTAGGCTTTAAAAGAGGATTTACTGAACAATTAGTTAAAGGATTAGGATTTATTGCTATAGTTATTTTAGCGTTTTTCTTAAAAAATCCGTTATCAGTTATTTTATATGAAAATTTGCCGTTTTTTAAATTTGGTGGGATTTTAAAAGGTGTTGAAGTAATAAATATATTTTTATATGAAGCGATTGCTTTTTTAATAGTTTTAGCAATCTTAGGAATAGTTTTGAAAGTTGTTATACTAGCTTCAAGTATATTTGAAAAAATTTTAAAAGCAACAATTATATTAAGTATTCCATCTAAAATAGCAGGTGGGGTTTTAGGAATTTTAGAATATTTTGTATTTATATTTTTAATTCTTTATATATTATCAATGCCAATATTTAATAATAGTTTATTGGATGATTCTAAATTAAGACCTACTATTTTATCTAAAACGCCAATTTTATCGAGTTTAGTCGATGACGGCGTTAAAGTAATTGACGAATTTGTAGTTTTAAAAAACAAATTAAAAGATAATAGTATAAGTTCTAATGAATTTAATGAAGAAGCTATGGATGTAATGTTAAAACATAAAGTAGTCACAATTTCATCAGTTGAGAAATTAATTGAAAAAGATAAAATTACAGATACTGTTGAAATAAGAAAAGTAATTGAAAAATATAAAGGAGAAAATATATGAGTTTACAAGAATTTAATAATTTAGTTAATGATGATTTTGTTTTAGTTGATTTTTATGCAAATTGGTGTGGACCATGTAAAATGCTATCACCTGTTTTAGAAGAGTTAGAAAATTCAAGAGGCGTTAAGGTTGTTAAGGTAGATGTTGATAAAAATGAAGAAGTTGCAAGAACTTATGGAGTTATGTCTATTCCAACCTTAATTATGTTTAAAAATGGTGAATTAGTCGATAAAAAAGTAGGTTATATACCAATAGAATTATTAAGTGATTGGATTAATGAAAAGAGATAAATTCTCTTTTTTTAAGGTGGTTTTATGCAAAGATATTTTACGAATAAATTAGTTGATGATTATTTTATACTTAATGATGATGATTTATACCACATCAACAAAGTAATGCGAATGAAGGAAAACGATAAAGTTGAAGTTGTTTTTAAAAACAATGTATATTCTGGTATAATTACTAGTAATGGAATAAAAAAAGATGAATTATTAAGCGAAGAGGTAACTTTAAAAAATATAACTTTAATAATTCCCTTACTAAAAGAAACTAAAATGGATTTAATTTTACAAAAAGCAACTGAACTTGGAGTTAGTAGAATAATACCAGTTAGAATGGAACGAAGTATTATAAAATTGAATGAACAAGATTATTTAAAAAAACAAATTCGTTGGCAAAAAATATGCAAAGAAGCAAGTGAACAATCAAAAAGAACTAATATTCCTTTGATAGATAAATTAGAGAGTATGTCTTCTCTTAATTTAGATGGGCTTAATATAATTTGTAGTACAAGTGAAAATAGCAATACATTAAAGAATACTTTGAAAAATATGGATAAGTATGATAAAATAAATATAGCAATCGGACCAGAGGGCGGTTTTACTAAAGAAGAAGAAAAAATTATGGTTAGTTTAGGTTTTATTAAAACTAGTTTGGGTAAATTAATTATGAGAGTTGAAACTGTCCCACTATATATATTAAGTGTTATAAACTATTTAGAATTAGAGGAGTGATTATATGTTAGATTTAATAATAGAATATAGATATATTATAGCAGTGCTTGTACTTATTATAGGCTTGTTTTTAGTGATGTTTGTCAATAAAAAAAATCCTAGAGAAACTAAAAGTTTAACAAAAGAAGAAAAAAATAAAGAATTAGATATTGTATTAAAAGCAATTGAAGAAAAACCTGCAAAAAAAGAATTATCTTTTGAAGAAGAACAAGAAGAGAATGCTATTATAAGTTATCAAGAATTATTAGCAGCTGCTAATGGACAAAAAAAGGAAAAAGTTGAAGATAATAATCCTGAATTAGCAGATTTAATTAATCAAATAAGTATGGAAAGCAAAGAAATTGAAGCTTTAGAAGAACCAGAAATAATTGAAGATGTAGTTAATACAAAAGAAGATGAACAAAAGAAATTTAAAAATAGTGAATTTATCTCACCTGTGTTTGGTAAGGATAAACCGAAAGAAAGTAATGATGAATTTTTACAATCATTAAAAGATTTTAGGAGTAATTTATAATGTTTTATATTTATACTTTAGGTTGTAAAGTAAATACATACGAAAGCAGCTTTATAGAAGATAGTATGATAAATGCTGGTTTTGTTAAAACTAGTAAAGATAAGGCTAACATATTTATAATTAATACTTGTTTTGTAACAAATGTAGCTGGAAATAAATCACTAAAAATAATTAGACAGGCGAAAAGATTTAATAAAGATGCCATTATAGTTGTTTGTGGCTGTTTGAGCCAAATTGCTAGTGAAGAAGTTAAAAAAATCGGTGTTGATATTATAATTGGTAATAAAGATAAGAGCAAAATTGTCGATTATATTAAAAAATACAAAGAACCAATAACAAAAATATATGATTTAAAAAATACTGATTTTGAAGATATGGAATTATCTCATTTCGAACACACAAGAGCCTTTGTTAAAATTCAAGATGGTTGTAATAACTTTTGTTCATATTGTATTATTCCATATACTAGAGGTGGATTAAGAAGTAAAAATAGAAACTTAGTTTTAAATGAAGTAAAGAATTTAGTAAATGATGGACATAAAGAGATAGTATTAACTGGTATTCATACTGGAAGTTATGATGATAATGGTTACCATTTATATGATTTATTAAAAGATATTTTAAAAATTAAAGGTTTAGAAAGACTACGATTATCTTCGATTGAAATAACTGAAATTAATGATGATATTATAAATTTAATGAAAGAAAATGAAGTATTAACTTGTCACTTACACATCCCACTTCAATCAGGAAGTGATAGAATATTAAAGTTAATGAATAGAAAATATGATATTGATTATTTTATTGATAAAGTTTCAAAAATAAGAGAAGCAAGACCTAACATATCATTAACAACAGATGTTATTGTAGGATTTCCAGGTGAGACAGTAGAAGATTTTGAAGAAATGGTTGAAAATATTAAGAAAATCAATTTTTCTAAACTTCATGTGTTTCCTTATTCTCTAAGAGAAGGGACTAAGGCAAGTCTTATGGATGGACAAATTGATGAAAATACAAAAAAGATAAGAAGTCATAAACTTCTAGAATTATCTAAACAATTAGAAATTAATTATATGAATAAGTTTATAGGAGAAAAAGTATTAGTATTATTTGAAACTTATAAGGACGGTTATTTGTATGGTCATACTAGTAATTATTTATCTATAAAATGCAAAGGTAGTATTGATTTATTAAAACAAATATCTGAAGTTACAATAGATTCAGTTTCTTATCCTTATTGTTTAGGACAAGTTTGTGAAACAAATTGTGATAAATGTGTTATAATATAGATTAAGGTTGGTGATTTTATGTATAAATTAGATAAAACAAAAGTAATAAAAGGAGTAGTTGAATTATTCCCTGAAACATTAAAATCTGGAATCGGTTTCTTTGGGTGTGGAGCTGCAACAGGATTATGTTGTATTGTTGCTAATATGCCAATTAATCCAAATAGTATGATTGAAACAACAGATGCTACTACTGCTGTTGGTATGGGTATATTCTTTGCTTGTACTTCAGTTGTTGAAGCAGTAAGAACTTATAAAAATGCACAAAAAGAAAGAGAAAGAATACATGCTTTAGCAAGAGAAATTGAAAAAGACAAATTAAAAAGAATAAAAGAAAAAGAAGAATTAAAAAGAGCAAGGGATGAATACAACGCTGAACTTATATTTGGTGCTCCTTCAAAAACATTGAAAAAGGAGATGTAAGAATTGAAAGATGGGTTTACGCTAATTGAAATACTAGCAATTATAATACTATTATCAGTACTAGCATTAGTAACATATCCTATCATTAATGGTGTTATAAATGATAGTAGAAAAGACTTATACGACAAACAAATAGATGAATTGGAAAGACATACAAGAACTTGGATTAGTGAAAATGTGGAATCACTAGAACTTGTTGATGGTTATTCTAGGAATGTAACATTTGAAGAATTGAAAAATAGTGGTTATATCCAAGAATCATCGGTTATTAATCCTAAAACTAATGAACCATTATCTGGATGTATGACAATTAATTATAGTGATGAAATTACAGGATTTAACGTTTATTATAACGAAAAATGTAGTGAAATAGCAAAAGGTTATGCCGATAACAGTGGGGCAAATAGACCAGAATTATTTGAAAATATGGTACCAATCAAGTATGAAAATAATAAATGGATAGTAGCTGATACAAGTCAAAAGTGGTATGACTATAACAATAAAGAATGGGCAAATGCAGTTGTGCTAAATAAAGGTGTTACAAAAAATATTGGTAACGAGATAACAGAAGAAGAAATATCTTTATGGTACGTATGGATTCCAAGATATAAATATACAATATTTAATGGAAATAATGAAGGAGTAACAGCAAAATTAATAAATATAACATTCGAACATGGAAAAAGTAATACTGGAACCCTTCAATGTCGTACTATCGATGATGGTAGTGAGATGTGTACGGACAATTTAAATGGTGGAACTATTAATCAAATATCAACATATACACATCCAGCATTTAAATTTGGAAATACCGAATTAACAGGATTTTGGGTAGGAAAATTTGAAGTAAGTGGAAGTACAAGTGCAATCACAGTTAAACCAAATGTAACAAGTTTAAGAAGTCAAAAAGTATCAAGTTTCTTTACAGCAATTCAAAATGTAAAAACAACATATGGAATAAATAATGCAGATTCACATATGCTCAAAAACATAGAATGGGGAGCAGTAGCATACTTAAAACAAAGTAAGTATGGACTTGGGACAACAGATATAGGAATTAATAACAATAGTAATTATATTACTGGATGTGGAGCAACTGCAGAAAGTGCAAGCAGTACTACATGTAATAAATATAATACTACAACTGGAATGTTAGCAAGTACAACAGGAAATATCTATGGAGTATATGATATGAGTGGTGGAGCATATGAATATGTAATGGGTAACATGAAAAATTCAAGTAATGCATTTTATCCAAATGGTTCAGGATTTAAAACTGTTCCGGATTCTAAATATTATGATGTATATATGTATGGTGTGGGAACGCAAACTAACTATCATGCAAGAGGAAAACTAGGAGATGCAACAAAGGAAATTTTAGTTCATTTTAACTATAATGCTGGTGGTTGGTATAAAGACCATTCCTATTTTGTTAAAGATACTTATTCGTGGTTATCACGAGGAGGTGGCCATAGTGGAACTTCTAGTGCTGGTATATTTTATTTTAATGGTGTTAATGGTGGTGCTAGTAATTATTATTCTACTAGGGCGGTTTTATCTTCAAAATAAGCTGTTATGAAGTTAATTTCTAACAGTTTTTTAATTTAAAACAAAAAAATGTCTAACTATATAAAATAGTTAGACAAATCCGACTAAACGGACTTTTTCGGCAATACGCCAAACATTTCTGCTTGACAATATAATAATAACATAAAAATTTTATTTTGTAAAGACATTTATTGATAAATTTCGACATAAATGTTAAAATTATTTAGGAGAGTGAATAATGAATAAAGAAATAATTATAACTACAAGTAATGAATTAGGTATAAAACCGAATCAAGTTGAAGCTACATTAAAATTGTTGATGGATGGAAATACCGTTCCTTTTATCGCAAGATATAGAAAAGAAGCAACTGGAGCGTTAAATGAAGAAGAAATAAGAGCAATAAGTGAAAAATATGAATATCAAGTTAATCTATTAAAGAGAAAAGAAGATGTTATAAGACTTATTGATGAAAAAGGTTTATTAAATGAAGAATTAAAACAACAAATATTAAATGCTAAAAAACTAGTTGAAATTGAGGATTTATATAGACCATACAGGGAAAAGAAAAAAACAAAGGCAACAGATGCTATTAATAATGGGTTAGAACCATTAGCAAAAAAAATAATGAGTTTTCCTATTACTGGTAATTTAGATGATTTAACAAAACCATATATAAATGAAAAAGTAGTTGATAGTAATAATGCTTTATTAGGAGCAAGTTATATTATCGCTGAATGGATTAGTGATAATGCAAATTATCGTAAATGGATGAGAAGTTATATATATAAAAATGGTATTATTACAACGAAAAAGAAAAAAGATTCTATAGATTTACAAAAAACATATGAAATGTATTATGATTATAGTGAAAAAGTAAAAGAAATTAAACCTCATCGTATTTTAGCAATTAATAGAGCTGAAAAAGAAAAAATAATAAATGTTAGTATTGTTGTAGATGAAGGTGAAATATTAGATTATTTAAGTAAAAAATTAATAAAAAATGAAAAGTCATTTGTATGTAATATAGTATTTGATGCTATAAAAGATTCATATAAAAGATTGATTTTTCCAAGTGTTGAAAGAGAGATTAGAAGTGAATTAACCGAAAAAGGAGAAATAGTTGCAATCGATAATTTTAGTAAAAATTTAGAAAAATTATTACTTCAACCTCCAATGAAACAAAAGGTAGTTTTAGGCTTTGACCCAGCATATAGAACTGGTTGTAAATTAGCTGTTTTAGATAGTACAGGGCAAACTTTAAAAATAGAGGTAATCTATCCTCATGAACCAGTAAATAAATATGAGGAAGCTAAAAAAACAGTTTTAGATTTAATTAATCAATATAATATTGATATAATAGCCATCGGAAATGGAACCGCATCGAGAGAAAGTGAAGCATTTATAGCTGATGTTATAAAAGATTCAAAAAGAAAGGTAGAATATATAATTGTTAGTGAAGCTGGAGCTAGTGTTTATTCAGCAAGCAAAATTGCAATCGAAGAGTTTCCTACTTTAACTGTCGAGAAAAGAAGTGCGATTAGTATTGGAAGAAGACTACAAGACCCATTATCAGAGTTAGTTAAAATCGAACCTGAAAGTATTGGTGTGGGTTTATACCAACACGATGTTAATAATAAAAAATTGACTGAATCACTTGATTTTGTAGTAAGTAGTGCAGTTAATAAAGTAGGAGTTGATATAAATACAGCAAGTCCATCTTTATTTAAATATGTATCAGGAATTACTAAAAAAAATATTTCTAAAATAATAGAAGAAAGAAATAAGAAAAGATTTAAAAATCGTTTAGAAGTAAAAAAAATATTACCTAGTAAAACTTATGAACAATCGATTGGTTTTTTAAGAGTTACAGAAGGAGATAATATGTTAGATGTAACTTCGATTCATCCTGAAAGTTATAATTTAACGTTAAAGTTATTAGATGAACTTAATTTATCTCTAAAAGATATGGGAACAGAAGATTTTAATAGTAAACTAAATATTGATTTAGGTGATTATGCTAAACTATTGAATACTGATAAATATACTTTGGAAGATATTATTGAATGTTTGAAAAAACCAAATAGGGACCCAAGAGATTCAATGCCAAAGCCACTTTTAAAAAGTGACATTCTTCATATTGAAGATTTAAAAGTTGGAATGAAATTGCAAGGAACAGTTAGAAATGTTGTTGATTTTGGTGTTTTTATTGATATTGGACTTAAAAATGATGGATTAGCGCATATATCAAAATTGACTGATAAATATATCAAACACCCAATGGAAGTTGTAAGTGTTGGTGATATTGTTGATTGTTATGTAAGTGAGATTAATCTAGAAAAAAATAAAGTATCACTTTCATTAAAAGAGGTATAAAATGAAAAAATATTTAATTTTATTATCTATATTTTTATTAACAGGTTGTTTTGGTAATGTAGGTAAGGGTGAACTTACTAGTATATGTACTAAAACAATAAAAACTGAAAATTTAGAAGATACTACAACATATGAAATAAACTTTAAACAAGATATTATAAGTGACATAAAAGTGACTAAATATTATAGTGGCAGTGAAGATATAATAAAATCAATTATAACATCATACGAATCACAAATTGATTTGTATGGTGTTAAAACAGAAACTGAAAAAAACAGTCGTTCATATAAAATAGTTTATTATTTTAGTGACAATGTATCTGAAAAATTAAAAGATGATTTTTACTTACAGGAAGAAAGAAGTAAACAAGTAAAAAAATTAGAAGAATTAGGTTTTGAATGTAAATAGTGCTTTAGGCACTTTTTTTGTTAAATAATTTTACTAAAAAAAAGGAAATTGAAGAAAAAAAGTGTATATAACTTATAGGAGGTGAATTATGAAAAAAATATTGTTCGCATTAGTTTTAGTTTTATTAGTTTTAGTTTTAAGGCCAAAGAGTACTCTTTTAGTAGAAGAACCTTTAGATGATAAAATAAAAGTAGAAATTAAAGGTGCGGTTAATAATCCAGGTGTTTATGAACTAGAAACTGGAAAAAGAGTAGAAGATGTTATAAAATTAAGTGGTGGTTTAAAAAAAGATGCCGATGTATCAAATACAAATTTGAGTAAAAATTTAGTTGATGAAATGGTAATTATTATATATACAAAAGATGAAATTAATAGTATGACAACAGGTAATACAACGATTAAATATATTGATAAAGAATGTATTTGCCCAGTTATTGAAAATAATTCATGTATTTCTGATGTAGTTACTAATTTCGAGGTTATAGAAGAAGTAAGCGATAAAATATCACTAAATAAAGCGACATTAGAAGAATTAATGACTTTAAAAGGAATAGGAGAGTCTAAAGCAAAATCAATTATTGAATATAGAGAAAAAACACCTTTTAAAAGTATCGAGGAGTTATTAAATGTCAAAGGTATTGGAAAAGCTATGTTTGAAAAAATCAAAGCTAATATTTCTATTTAGTTTAGTATTTATAACTTTGATTTATACATATTATATAACTTCTAATGTAATTTATAGTACCAAATATAGTCTTGATACAACAAAACTAAGAGGAATCGTTATAGATATTAAAAATGGTTCTAAAAAAACTTTGATAGTTAAAGCAAAAGAAAAAGTATCAGTTATTATAGATAATCATTATGATGTGAAAATAGGTGATGTAGTAACAATCAAAGGAAAAATGGAAAAGTTTAACAAAAACACCGTTTTTAATCAATTTAATTATAGAAATTATATGTATAGTAAAAAAATTTATTTTAAAATGACTGGTAAAATTGAAAAAATTGAAAATGGATTTAACATTTACAAAATTAAAGGTAGGATAATTGATTATATAAATAATTTTAGAAGTTCATCTTATTTACATACTTTCATATTAGGTAATTCAAATTATATTGATGACGAAGTATTAGATACATATAGGAACATAGGTATAAGTCATCTACTCGCTATATCTGGAACACATATAACATTATTATCAAGTTTGTTACTTAAATTATTAAATAAATTAAACAAAAAAACTAGCTTTAAAATAGTAACTATATTTTTATGTTTTTATGCTTTTTTAACTTCATTTACGCCATCAATATTAAGATCAGTATTGATGTTTATATTGATAAATATCAATAAAATATATAAATTAAAAATTAAAAGTAATTATATATTGATAACTATAGCATGTCTATTATTACTATATAATCCATTTTACATTTACAATATTGGTTTTATTTTTAGTTTTACAATTAGTTATTTTTTAATTATTTTAAGTAGTGATGATAATAATTACTTTAAAAAAATATTTAAAACCTCATTAATAGCTTCTTTAGTTAGTATTCCAATTTTGAGTAACAATTTTTTTCAAATAAATATTTTTACAACTTTATTTAATCTAGTTTTTGTTCCATTTGTATCTTATATTTTATTTCCTTTTTCATTAGTTACTTTTATTATTCCATGTTTTGATAATATATTATATTTTTTTTGTTTAGCAATGGAAAAATTGGCAATATTTTTAAATGATTTTAATATAATAATCATATTAAAATATATTCCTTTTTATTTTGTTATTGTCTATTATATAGTTATTTTTATAAGTGTTAGATATAAAAAATTTTATTTAATTATTGTTTTATTGTTGTTTCATTATAATATCAAGTATTTTGATTTTAATAACTATATTACTATGCTTGATGTTGGTCAAGGCGATTCTTTTTTAATAGAATTAAAACATAATAAAAATATTTTAATAGATACTGGTGGGAATGTTTTCAGTAATTATAATATGGCTAAAAATAAACTTATTCTTTATTTTAAATCAAGAGGAATTAGAAAGATTGATTATTTAATTTTAACACACGGCGATTATGACCACTTAGGAGAGGTTATAAATTTAATTAAAGATTTTAAAGTAGATAATGTTATATTTAATGGTGATTCTTATAATGATTTAGAAAATGAAATAATTACTTTATTAAAACAAAATAATATAAGTTATTTCAAAGGTTTTAATAAATTAAATATTGGTGATGTTAAGTTTGAATTTTTAAACACAAAATTTTATGATAATGAAAATGATAATTCTAATGTTATTTATTTAAAAATTAATAATTATAAGTTTCTTTTTATGGGTGATGCAGGAAATAATAGAGAAAAAAGTATATTAGAAAAATATAATTTAAAAGATATAGATTTTCTTAAAGTTGGTCATCATGGTTCGAAAACTAGTAGTAGTGCTTATTTTATAAATAATATTAATCCTAAATATTCTTTAATCAGTGTTGGTAAAAATAATAGATATGGCCATCCGAAGGAAACAGTTTTATCTCTTTTGAATAAAACTAATATTTATAGAACAGATTTAAATGGTTCTGTTTTAATAAGGTTAAACAAAAATGGTTATAAGATTAGAACATGTAGTCCATAGAAAAGTAGTGAAATATGTAAAATAGTTCATTATGATTGTTCAATAATAACTGCAAAAGAATATGAGTTTATATAATTATTTAAAAAAATCATAAAAAAAGTAAAAAAAATACTTTTAATGCATACAATATAGAAAGTGTAACATAATAAAAATGTATATAACCTATTAATCGTTGCAAATGCCTTTAATATAAGGCAATTCCCACCGCACGCTAATTGCTGTTAGCGTTTATATAGATTGGGTTTATCCCTAAAAAACTACATATTTTTTATGTAGTTTTTAATATACCATAAGTATTATTAGTGAAATCTTTAAATAGATAATGTATTGGTGGATAATATGTAATATAGAAGAATAAAATATATACTAATATTATCCCTATTGTGCCAATGAATTTTTGATATTTTATTTCTTTATAATTTAAAATATAATAACTAATTATTTGCGAGATAATTATTATTATAAATAATAAAGAAATACTTATAAACATTTTCTCGCCAAAATTATTAAATAAAGGTATGTATATAATTAAATATAAGACTATGGATATTAAAGGAACTAAAAATAATTGTAAAACGAAATTATTTGGTTTGTATTTTTTTATTAGAAAGTAATCAATAAGGCCATACAATAAATAAGAAGTAAAAATAATTTTCATATGTTCAATTATACTTTCATTTACAGGAAATAATATGCTGAAAATAAAATTAGGTAATACATCATACGCAAAATGTGAAATAAAACAAAGTGTAAAAATACCAAAAACAGCAATTATTTTGTATTGTTTCATAACTCACCCCATATATTTTATGATTTTTAAAAAAAATTATGCATTTTTGTAATTTTTTGTCACAAAAAAAAGGAAATTAAAAAAAAATTTACTATATTAATTATAGGGAGTAAGGATATGAATAAAATTTCACAAGAAGAATTAAATCATATTAGGACAAGCGTCGATATAGTAGATGTTGTAAGTAATTATATACCACTTACTAAAAGAGGTAAAAATTATTTTGGTGTTTGTCCATTTCATGAAGATAGTGACCCATCACTATCAGTCTCACAAGATAAACAAATTTTTTCTTGTTTTTCTTGTCACACTTCAGGAAATGTGTTTAACTTTGTACAAGAATATGAGCATGTAAGTTTTATTGAAGCAGTTAAAATTGTTGCTGAAAACGCAGGAATAAGTATTAATATTGGAGAAGTAAAACATGAAAATACATTTGAAAGTAAAATGTATGAAGCGTATGAATTATCATTAAAATTTTATCAAAATAATATTAATACTAAATTAGGTGATGAAGCAAAGAGTTATTTGCACAAAAGAGGAATTACCGATGAATTAATAAAAGAATTTGAAATCGGTTTATCACTAAAAAAGAGGGATAGTTTAACCAATTTGTTATTAAAAAAAGGTTTTGATGAGAAAACACTAATTGATAGTGGATTATCAGGTGATTTAAACGGAATATGTGATTTATTTAGAAATAGAATTATGTTTCCAATCCATAATATAAATGGTAAAGTCGTTGGTTATTCCGGTCGAATCTATAACATAGAAGATACAAGTAAATATATCAATACAAAGGAGACAGCAATTTTTAAAAAAGGGGAAACATTATATAATTATTTTAAAGCCAAAAATGAATGTAGAATTAAAGATACAGTTATAATCACTGAAGGTTTTATGGATGTAATTAGATTATATAGTGTTGGAATTAAAAATGTTATAGCTACAATGGGTACAGCAGTAACTAAAAATCATGTGAATTTAATTAAAAGATTAGCAAGTAATGTAATTCTTTTATTTGATGGCGATAAAGCAGGTGCAAAAGCCACAATTTCTTGTTGTGATGTATTACAAGATAGTAATATAAATGTAAAAATAGTAAGATTAGAAGAAAATCTTGACCCAGATGAGTTTATATTAAAATATGGTAAAGATAAAATATTATCTAAATTAGAAAACGCGATTTCTATATTAGAATTTAAGTCAGAATATTTCAAGAAAGGTAAGAATTTAAGTGACGATGAGGACCTTGCTTTATATGTTAAGCAAATAATAGATGAAGTTTCAAAAACTGATGATGATATTTTAAAAGAAATTACTTTAAAACGATTAGCATTAGAATCTAATTTAGATTATGAATTTTTGAAATCAAAAATAAACTCTAAAAAAGAAATTAAAAAAATTAAAAAAATAGAATTAAAAACATACGATAAATACACAAAAGCACAAATGGGATTAATTCATTACATGTTGTTAAGTAGTGAGGCAATCAATGTTTATGATAATCAAACATTTTATTTGCCAGATAAAAGTTTTCGTATATTAGCTAAAGAAATAAGTGCTTTTTATGATTCGAATGGATATATAAATGTTGCTGATTTAGTAAGTAACTTAGATGAAGAGAGTAATAAATTAATTGGAGAAATTGAATCTTTAGGATTAAGTGATGAGTTTAATAAAGATATAATATTTGATTATATTAAGTCAATTAGAGAATTAAATATTGAAGAACAAATTAATAGGTTAACTGAAAAAATGAGTAAAGAAAACGATTATGATAAAAAAATAAAATTAGCTCAAGAAATAGTTGAATTAAAAATGAGGAGTGATGAAGATGTTGAACGAAGTTAAAACATTAGAAGAAAGAAAAGAAGAGTTAGTAAAAAAAGGAAGAGAGCAAGGGTATATTACTTATGAGCAACTAGCAAATAGTTTAAAAGGATTAGATTTAGATGCTGATTCATTAGATGACTTATATAATGTTCTTATGGAAAATAGTATTGCTGTAGTATCAGAAGATGAATCTGAAGGTGGCAGTGAAAAACTATTATTAGATGATAATACTATCACTAAAGATTTAAATATTAATGACCCAGTTCGTATGTATTTAAAAGAAATTGGTCAAATTAAACTTTTAACAATGGATGAAGAATTAGAACTTGCTGATAGAATTGTTAATGGTGATGAAGAAGCTAAAACTATTCTTGCTGAAGCTAATTTAAGATTAGTTGTAAGTATAGCTAAAAGATATGTTGGAAGAGGAATGTTGTTTTTAGACTTAATTCAAGAGGGAAATATTGGATTAATGAAAGCAGTTGAAAAATTCGATGTATCTAAAGGTTATAAGTTTTCAACTTATGCAACTTGGTGGATAAGACAAGCAATAACTAGAGCTATAGCAGACCAAGCAAGAACGATTAGAGTTCCTGTTCATATGGTTGAAACAATTAATAAACTAGCACGTATTCAAAGACAATTAACACTTGAACTTAATCGTGAACCAAGTGAAGAAGAATTAGCTAAAAAAATGAATGTTTCAGTTGAAAAAATAAGAGAAATTTATAAAATAAGTCAAGACCCAGTTAGTTTGGAAACACCAATTGGGGAAGAAGATGATTCTCATTTGGGTGATTTTATTAAAGATGAACATAATATGAGTCCTGAAGATTATACGACAAACGAATTATTAAAGGATGAAATAGATGATGTATTACTTACTTTAACTGAAAGAGAAGAGAAGGTAATCAGACTTCGTTTTGGGCTTGAAGATGGAAAAGCAAGAACACTTGAAGAAGTAGGTCAAATGTTTGGGGTTACAAGGGAGCGTATTCGTCAAATTGAAGCTAAAGCTTTAAGAAAATTAAGACATCCATCTCGTTCAAGAAAATTAAAAGACTATTTAGACAATTAAAAATCAAGGAATTCCTTGATTTTTAAGTTATAAATGTAATTCTTTTCTTTTTTCTTGTTCTATATTAATATTATTTTCTAGAGATTGTTTTAATGTATATAACATTTGTTTTTCGTATTCATTACTATCCATTGTTTCCAAAGAGACATTATTTTTAATTACAACTTCTTCTTTTTTTTCTTCTAAATTTTGTTCTTTGTAACTTTTCATAGTTGATAATTGTAATCCAATTGCTGTAAGCAAACTAATAATAGTAGGTATATTTAAAATAGGTAATAATGATGATATAAAACCTAATAACAAAGAAACGCATAAAACAACCATTTTAATTCTACCAATTTGTGTTGTCTTAACTTTTTTATGAACAAATACTTTAGACATATTTATTCTTGTAATATTAGCCTCATTTATTAACATAATAGATACTAATATTTTAGATAGTACTGGTAATAGTGTTATTAAAGAAATGCCTAAACTAAAAATAAATAATTTATCACACATAGCATCTAATTTAGCTCCAAAATTTGAAGAAGCATTGAATTTTCTTGCTAATTTACCATCAACCGCATCACTTATAGAACCAATACCTGCAAGAGCAATAGCTACAATAGGAAGTCCTAAAATAAAAAACATAGGAATTAATATAGTTGCTATTAAGCGAATACTTGTTATGATGCTTGGAAGTTTATAAATAAATGGTTTATCTTTTATTTCTTTAAAATCTTTAACTAATTCTTTCCATGCTTCTTTCATATGACCACCTCTTGTCCGTGTATTATACCACTATTTTATGAAAAAAGGTATATATTTTTAAACTTTTTATATAATAATAGTGTATTAATTAAATTTAATACATAGGAAACTCGTAGGATTACGGTTTCCTTTTTATATGTAAAAATATGGTAATGTAAATATAAAAGTGTACTTTTTGTCGAATTTTTGATATAATTACTTAGTAAGTAGGTGAGATATGAAAAAGTATATTTTAGTATTTATTTGTCTATTTTTATTATACCTACCTAGTGCTTCTGCTCAAAACCTAACTGGAAAAGTTACTGCTATTAATGGAATAAAGGTAAGAAGTATGCCAACTACTAATTCTAGTACAATAGATGACGGCTTAGCAAACGGAAGAACAGTTACAATATTAGAAACTGTTAAATCAAACGATTCAAAAGATACGTGTGCAAGTAAGGTGTGGTATAAAATATTATATCAATATAGTGATACTGGATATGGTTATGCCTGTAGCAACTTTATCTTAGTTGATAGTACATCTACAGAAGAAGATACTAAAAACTTTGAGGAAGTTTTAAAACAATTTCCCGAAAGTTACCATGAAGCATTAAAAATATTACACAATCGTTATCCAAATGCCAGTTTCACTCCAATCCATGCAACTTGGCAAAGTGGAAAACTGATGACTTTTAGTGAAGTTGTATCTGGAGAATTTACAGAAGGTAAAAATTTACTTTGGGATTCTAATAATAGTCGTGATGGTTGGAAATTATTAAGTAGTTATAATTACAATACTAATTCTTTTAAAAATAATTATAGCGGTGGGGGTAAGAACTGGTATGCTGTAAGTGAAAAAGTTTTGATGTATTACCTAGACCCTAGAAATTTCTTAAATGAAACTGATGTATTTATGTTTGAAACATTAAAATATTTGCCAAAAAACCATACAATTGATGGCGTTGAGGACATTTTAAGAGGAAGTTTTATGGCTAATAACTTTGTTGATAATAGTACTAAAAAGTTTTCTGATGCGATTATGGATGCTGCAATAAGTAATAGTACTAGTCCATATTTTATAGCTAGTCGTATTATTCAAGAGGTAGGAACAACAAAAAGTGATTTAGTGTTAGGAAAATACCCGCCAACAAATAGTCAAAAAGATATTGAAAAGTATTCTAAATATAGTGAGTTTACTGGTTATTATAATTTCTATAACATAGGAGCAAGTGGTAATGATGTTGTTTATAATGGCTTAAAATATGCTAAAGATAAGGGATGGAATAGTGAGTATAAAGCAATTACTCAAGGTGCATATATTATAAGTAAAGAATATATACAACAAGGTCAATATACTTTGTATTTACAAAAGTTTGATATAGGGTGTAAAGGATGGAGAACATGCCTAGCTCATCAATATCAACAAAATGTTCAAGCTCCATATTCTGAAGGAAGAAATACATATGATGCTTATTTAAAAAATTCAGGTTCAGCAATGTATCAAAAAGAATACGATTTTACAATTCCTGTGTATGAAGATATGCCAGAAATCACAACACTTCCTTCAAAGGAAAGCCCAATTAATTATTTGAAAACTTTAGTAATTGATGGTAAGAGTATAACAAATTTCGACGGGTTAAAAACTAAATACAGTATAACAATACCAGCTTTAACTAAAACCATAAATATAGAAGCAACACCTAAAAATAATAAAGCAACTATAACTGGTACTGGAGAAACCGAAATAAAAAGTAATAGTCAAGTTGTAAAAATTGTTGTAACAGCTGCTAACGGAGATAAACTAACTTATGAAATCAATGTTACAAGGTTAGAAAGTGAAGAGGAAATTAAGTTAGATGATATATTAAAAGAATTAAGGAGAAACTTTGATAAATATGCTTTAGGACTAACATCATATGATGATGTAGTTGATGTTATTGATAAAGTTAATAGCGAAGTTGAATTTGTAGTAAAAAATACTGAAGGGAAAATAGTTAAAGATGGTAACTTAGGAACTGGTTATGAGATTATTATTTCCTTTAATGAAGAATCAAAATCGTTTAAAGTAGTTATATATGGCGACAATAATGGTGATGGAGAAATTACCATATTAGATTTACTTAGAATTCAAAAATATTTATTAAATTCAATTAATTTATCTAGTGAACAATTAGAATCTAGTGATGTTAATAAGGATGGTAAGGTTGACATATTAGATTTACTATTAGTTAAAAAACATTTATTAGGTTCAATTAATATTAGTAGATAGGAGATTTTATGAAAAAAATTAGTTATATTATATGTACGGTATTATTTAGTTTATTGTTTATTAAAAATATTAGTGCTGCTAGTGCTAGTATTAGTGTTACTGCTAACAAATCACAAGTAATTGTAGGAGAAACAGTTAGAATTACAGTTAAAGTGTCATCTAATGAACCTTTAGGTTCATGGACATTTGATGTAGTACCAACTTCAAATTTAAGTTTAACTGATAGTTCATTCGGTGGATTATATGTTCGTGATGTCGTTGGAAGTTCTAACGAAAAAAGTAAAACCTATACATTTACATTTAAAGCTAAATCTAGCGGTAGTGCATCAGTTCAAATTAAAAATTCTTCAGTATATTTATATAGTGAAGAAGGTGTAGCGCCAGTTAATGGCAAAGTAAATTTAACATTAAAAACAAGAGCCGAAATTGAAGCAGGATATAGTAAGAACAATTATTTATCTAGTCTTTCAGTTGAAGGATATAGTATAAGTCCAACTTTTGACAAAACCAAAACTAGTTATACATTAGAAGTTCCAAATGGAACTGAAAGTATTAAAGTATCAGCTACAAAGGAAGATTCTAGGTCTAGAGTAAGTGGTACTGGTGTAATTAATGTCAGTGAAGGAAATAACAAAATAGATATAGTCGTTGTCGCTCAAAATGGAAGTATAAAAACTTATACAATCGATGTCACAGTTAAAGAACTTAATCCAATTGAAGTAGAAGTTAATAACAAAAAGTACTTAGTTATTAGAAAAGAAGAACAACTTCCTAAAGTTAATATGTATTATGAATTATCTAAAACTAACATTGGTGAGGAAGAAGTTCCAAGTTATATTAGTGAAACAACAAAATATACTTTAGTAGGATTAAAAGATGAAGATGGTAATTCTAAGTTATTTATTTATGATGGAACTGATTTTAAAGAGTATAGGGAAATAACATTCGGAAATACATTTTTTGTTATTAGTGAACCAAGTGAAATAAAAGAAGGATATACTACTAGTAGTATTAAAATAGGTGATGAAGTTTATGCTGCATATAAAAATGAAAACTATGAGTTTCCATTATTGTATGGTATGAATGTTGCAACAGGAAAAACTGATTTTTACAAATATGATAGTGTTGAGAATAGCATTCAGAGATTTGAAAAAGTAGTGGAAGTTAGTAATAATGAACAATTATACTATTATATTATAATTGGAATGCTTAGTTTTATTATAATGTCATATATTGTTTTTATAGTAATAATTATTAATATTAAAAATAAAAACAAAGAATTATTAGATAGAACAATGAAAGTAGTTAATAAAGAATAAAAAAAGCAAATACTTTTATTTGCTTTTTTTAATCGTTTTTTGTCTACTTGTTAATGCTTCTTTTATTTCACTTGGTTCTTTTCTATTAAACACTATATCATAAATTAAATCTATAATTGGTATTGTTACATTTTTATTATTTAATAATTTATAAATTGATTTTAATGTATATAATCCTTCAATTGTAGTGTTTTCAATGTAACTATCAATGATTTCTTTAGGTTGTCCTTCACCAAGCATTTTTCCGAATCTAAAGTTTCTGCTTTTTATACTTGTTGCTGTTAACAGTAAATCACCAAATCCAGCATATGTAAGTATAGTATCTTCATTACCACCTAAAGCTACGATTATTTCTTTCATATCATTTAGTGCTTTTGTTATAAACATAGCTTGTGTTGATTCTGGAAGTCCTAATCCATCAATAATACCAGCGGCAATTGCAATAATATTTTTAACAGAACCACATACTTCTATTCCTATTATGTCTTCACATTCCTCAAAAATCATATATTGATTTTCTAAAGCATCTTTTACTATTTTTCTTACTTCAGGTACTAAGCTACCAAGTGATAATCCAATGGGTATTAATTTAACGATATCGATTGCAAAACTAGGGCCAGATATAACAGCAATTTTATCGGTATCAATTTGTTTTTTTAAAACATCAGCAACGAATAGACATGTATCTTGTTCAATACCCTTACTTGCAATACATATTGCTTGTTCTTTATAATATTTTTTTAGATTTTTAGATACTTCATCAACCGCTCCAGCAGGAACTGCAAAAATTATTAGGTCTGAATTTTTAACTGCTTTTCTTAAATTATTAGTATATTCAATACCGTTAGGTAGTATATAATTTGGTAAAACTCTTTTGTTAGTGTGCTTTTGTTCTAATTCATCTAATTCCACCTGATTTCTTGACCATATAGTAATATTATGTTCATTAATTTTTGCCATTGTCGCAAGTGCTAATCCATAAGCACCAGCTCCTAATATAGTAACTTTCACATTCTCACTTCCTAGTAGGTATTTTATCAAATTATAGTTTAATAGTCTAGTAATAATACTTAAAAACTTTAAATTATACATTATTTTTCTTGCATAATACTAAAAAATAGTTTATACTTATAATGATATTAATATTTTATGAGATAAAACTTAAGATTTGGATGTGGTTATATGACTAAATTAAATAATGTTGACAACATGTTAACTCTCGGGGGGCATTTAACCCACCAATTTTATTGTTTATATTTAAAAAGTTCTAGATGAAAATCTATGGCTTTTTTGTGCTTTTTAGAAAGGGTGAATTATGAAAAAAAATATATTATCTTATTTAGAAGAAACAACTTTGAATTTTCCTTCAAAAATAATTTTTGCTGATAATGTAAGAGAAATAACTTATGAAAATTTTTTGAAAGAAGCAAAAATGGTGGGAACATCATTACTTGAAAACAATATTGAAAATAATCCAATTGTTATATTTATTGACAAGACTGTTAATTGTTTATCAAGTATGTTTGGAATCGTATATAGTGGGAATTTTTATGTAATAATAGATACACAAATGCCTATTGATAGAATAAATTTAATATTAAATACATTAGATGCTAAAATAATGATTACTGATAAAAAGAATTACGATAAAGCGGTTAGTATTAATAATAATTTAAAACTATATGTCTTTGAAGAAATGTTAAATTCCATCGATGACGAAAAATTATTAAAAGTAAGAGAAAGAATGATTGATACAGACCCATTATATGTATTGTTTACATCTGGTTCGACAGGAAATCCAAAAGGAACTGTTATAACTCATAAATCTGTTATAGCATACGCTAATTGGTATAAAGAAACATTTGATATAAATGAAAATACTATTTTTGGTAGTCAAACTCCATTTTATTTTAGTATGTCAGTTTCTGATATTTATTCTACAATTATAAGTGGTGCTACATTTTATATCATTCCAAAAATGTTTTTCTCTTTCCCAGTTAAATTAATTGAGTTTTTAAATGAGAAAAAAATCAATACAATTTATTGGGTTCCATCGGCTTTAAGTATAGTTGCAAATTTAAAAACTTTTGATACGATTAAACCACTTTATTTGAAAAAGGTTTTATTTGCAGGTGAAGTTATGCCAGTTAAACAATTAAATGTTTGGATAAAAGCTCTACCTAATGCTTTATTTGCTAATTTGTTTGGTCCAACTGAATTAACTGATATTTGTACATATTATATTGTTGATAGAGAATTTGATGATTGTAACACACTTCCAATCGGAAAAAACTGTGATAATTGTGGAATTATGATTATTAAAGATGATAATACACAAGCTAAAGATGGCGAAGAAGGAGAATTATGCGTAAGAGGTTCTTTTCTAGCAAGTGGATACTATAATAATCCTGAAAAAACAAGTGCTGTATTCACACAAAATCCATTAAATAAATGTTATCCCGAATTAATTTATAGAACAGGAGATATCGTTAAATATAATGAGCATGGAGAATTAATTTATTTATCAAGAAAAGATTTTCAAATCAAACATATGGGGTATAGAATTGAATTAGGAGAAATTGAAACTAATATAAATTCATTAGAAGGAATTATTTCGTGTGCATGTATATATCGTGATAATAAAATAGTTTTGTTTTATCAATCAGAAAAACTAACTGATGAAGATGTTTTAAAATTTGCAAAACTAAAATTACCTCAATATATGTGTCCAAATAAAATAATAAAATTAAAACAAATGCCACATAACGCAAATGGAAAAATAGATAGAAATTTATTAAAGAATTACGAGGAGGAAATATAAATGGAAAAATTATTAGAAATCTTAGAAAGCGTTAAACCAGGAGTTGATTTTAAAAACGAAGTTGGTTTAGTAGAAAATGGAATTATCGATTCATTCGATGTTGTTACTTTAATATCACTTATAAGTCAAGAATTTGATGTGGAGTTTGAAGTTTCAGAAGTTAGTCCTGAAAATTTTAATTCTGCAAAATCTTTATACGATACTATTTTAAGATTAAAAGGTGAATAATGTCTTTAGTATCATTAAAATATTTATTATTTGTTTTAACAATAGTAATTATTTATTATATTTCACCGAAAAAGTTTAAGTGGTTAATATTATTAATAGCCAGTTATACTTTTTATGTCTTATCTAGTAAAAAACTAGTAATATTTTTAATTCTTAGTACATTAAGCGTTTATTTGTCATCTTTATTACTTGGAAGAGAAAATAAAAAATTAAATGTTGATATAAGTAGCGAAGAAAAGAAGATTTTAAAAAAAGAAGTTAAAAAGAATAAAAAAATTATATTAATTACAACATTATTTATTAATTTTGGTATTTTAGTGTTCCTTAAATATATTAATTTTTTATCTATAGGTATTAATGGATACCTTAATTATGTTGGTTTTAACTATCAAATACCAAACTTTAAATTTTTATTACCACTTGGAATATCTTATTACACTTTACAAGCAATAAGTTATGTAATAGATGTTTATAGAAACAAATATGAACCTACTAAAAATATTGGCAAAGTTGCGTTATTTGTATCTTTTTTTCCACAAATAACTGAAGGACCAATTGGTAGGTTTGATAAACTTGCTAATCAATTATATGATTCTCATAAATTAGAATTTTCTAATATATTAACTGGGTTTGGTTTAATAGTTATTGGATTTTTTAAAAAACTAGTTATAGCAGATAGGGCAGGAATTTTTGTAAACGAAGTTTTTAAAGGTAACTTTGGTGGATTTACTGTTTTTCTAGCGGGAATACTATATACACTTCAGATTTATGCTGAGTTCCAAGGTTGTATGGATATTGTAAGCGGTACTGCAAAACTATTTGCAATAGATTTATCGAAAAATTTTAATCGTCCTTTTTTTCTAAGAGTATTCAAGAATTTTGGCAAAGATGGCATATTACATTGGGTTCATGGATAAAAGACTATATATTTTATCCAGTTTCATTATCAAAAATGTCAATGAGTGTTAATATGGCGTGCAGAAAGTATTTGAAAGGGCATTTGGCAAAATTTATAACAGTAGCATTTCCTCTTTTGTTTGTTTGGTTATTTAATGGACTTTGGCACGGAGCTAGTTTTAAATATGTTGCCTACGGAATGTATTATTACATAATTATGATGGCAGGACTATTATTTATGCCAATTGGAAATAAAATAATTAACGCGTTTAAAATAAATGTCGATTCAAAAAAATATCATTTATTTCAAATATTAAGAACCAACCTTTTTGTTGTTATTGGAATGTTTCTTTTTAGAAGTAAAACATTAAAAATTTTTGTTAAAAAGTTTATAACAATTTTTACTGGTTCATATAGTGGTATATTAAATCATGGATTATTTAAAATAGATTTTATAATTTTATTAGTGTATGTTGTTGTAATTTTAATTTTAGGTATATTAAATGAAAAAGGAAAAAACACCTTTGAATTGTTTAAAAAAATACCAAAAATATTTCAAGTTATGATATTTGCTTTAATAATAATGTTAATAATAATATTAGGAATTTATGGTGATGGGTATAATGCCAGTGACTTTATTTATGGACAATTTTAGGAGGATTTATGAAGAAGATTAGAATTATAATTTATTCATTGTTATTTATATTTATGATTATTTTCGGGTTGCATATATCTTCAAGAGTATTTATTCCAAAATGGTTAGATAATAAAGATAATATGCATACATGGATTACTAGAGGCTTTTATGAAGAAGAAAAAAACAGTTTAGACGTACTTTTTTTAGGTAACAGTGATGTTTATAGAGGAATTTCTCCTATTATTTTATGGGATGACCATGGAATTGCTTCATATGCTTATACAGCATCAGGTCAAAGATTATGGACCGCTTATTATATGTTAAAAGAAGCATTATTATATCAAAAACCAAAAGTAGTTGTTTTTGATGTAGATGCCGTATTTAGTAATAACGACAGTTCTAAAGCAAATTATCGTAAAGTGTTTGATAATATGAAAAATAACAAAGTAAAGTATGAAGCAATTAACGATAAAATTTACAAATTTACATTTGAAGAAAAAATAAGTTTTTATTTTCCAATCATCAGATATCATTCGAGATATAATGAATTAACAAAAGAAGATTTTAAATATGCTTTTTATAATTATCATTTTGCCTATAAAGGATTAGATATGGTAACTAGAATAAAACCATATAAAAATGGATATGATTATATGCAAAAAACTAAAGATGTAGAAATATCAGACAAAGTAAAAAAATATTTAGATGGGATAGTTAAACTATGTAAAGATAATAATGTTGAATTAATATTTACAGAATTACCATCTGCTACATCTTGGAATTTAAGTAAAAGTGAAGTTATTAGTAAGTATGCTAAAGAAAACAACATTAAATTTATTGATCTAAATAAAGAGGAAATTGAAGGCTTTGATTGGAAGACAGATACTTGTGATGGTGGTGATCATCTAAATGTTTTTGGGGCAGAAAAAGTAACAAGATATTTAGGCAAATACTTAACCAGTAATTATCAATTCATCAATCACAAAAATGATACAAAATATAAACAATGGATAATAGATAGCAAAAAATACCACGAAGATAAAAATACGAGATTGTCAAAGGAAAATAATTGAAATATATTTTAGTAGAAACAAACAACAACACTAGTTTGATTGGAAAAAAACTACTAGATGAATTGTTAAAAGATGTAGGTTTATCTTTTGATGATGTTATTTATATAAATGGTAGACCAACAGTTAGAAATTACTATATTAGTGTATCGCACAAAAACAAATATGTTGTAGCAGCAATAAGTAAACAAGAGATTAGTGTTGATATAGAGTTAATAAAAGATTTTAATGAAAATATCTTAACTTATTTTTTCACTTTAGATGAATCTAATTACATTAAAAACAGTAAAAATAAAAACAAAGTTTTTTTTGAATTATATACCAAAAAAGAGTGTATACTCAAAATAGAAAATAAAAATATATTATATTTAAAAGAAATCAATACATTAAAATGTCTAAAAAATTATTCTTTTTTACACAAATATATAAATAAAAACTATATTTTGACATTTTGTTATAAAAAATGATATTTGATTTCTTTTTTTATGGTATAATTTAATTGGAGGTTTTTTATGGCTATCTTTTGTCAACTATTTAAATTTAATTTAAGAGTAGTTTATTTTATTTTAAAATTATTTCCAATTAAAAAAAATAAAATTGTTTTTATAAGTAGACAATCAAATAATCCTTCTTTTGATTTTTTAATGTTAAAAAATGAGTTACTTAAAATCAATAGTAGTTTTGAGATTGTGATTATTACAAAAAAAATTGAAAAAGGTTTTAAAAATTATATCTCTTATTATTTTAACTTATATAAACAGATGTATCATTTATCTACTTCAAAAGTTTGTATTGTAGATTCATATTGTATTCCCGTAAGTATTTTAAAACACAAGAAAGAGTTAAAAATAATTCAAATATGGCATGCAATGGGAGCAATTAAAAAATTTGGTTATCAATCACTTGGAAAGAAAGATGGAAGAGATTTGAAATTAGCCAAACTAATGAAAATGCATGAAAATTATGATTATGTTGTGTCTGGCTCAGATGTAATGATTAAGTACTTTAGTGAAGCTTTTAATGTTGATAGGGATAAGTTTATTGTTAATGGAATGCCAAAGATGGATTATATTTTTGAAAACAAAAAAGTAATAAAAAATAAAATTTTAAATCAATACAAATTTTTAAAAGAAAAGAAAAATGTTTTATATGCTCCAACCTTTAGAGCAAAAGAAGAAAATAAATTTGATGATTTAGTTAAAAATTTCGATTACAAAAACTTTAATTTAATTGTTAAGTTGCATCCTAAATGTCCCAAAATAGATAACGACAAAATATTAACGTGTGATGATTTTTCATCATTAGAATTACTAACTATTGCTGATTATTTAATTACTGATTATTCTGCAATTAGTATTGAAGCAGCAGTACTTAATATACCTATAATTCTTTATTTATATGATTATGATGAATATCTTCATAATAATGGTTTAAATATTGATTTGTTTGAAGAATTAAGTCCATATGTTTATAAAGATTATAAAAAAGTAATTGAAGCGTTAGAAAATAAATATAATAAAAAAATAATTTTAAAATTTAAAAATAAATACTGTGATAGTGATGTTGGTAATTATACTTTAAAATTAGCTGATTTTATTAACAAAAGGATGATAGAAGATGATTAAAAAGTATTTAGTTAATTTATCTAAGAAAAGTGTTTGTTTAAGAAAAACATTTCGGTTTGTTTTATATATAAAAAACAAAATAACATATTTATATTATTTTTTGTTTTATAAAATAGATGATAAAATGATTTTTTTTGAGAGTTTTTATGGTAATAGTTATTCATGCAGTCCTAAAGCAATTTATGAATATGTGTTAAATGATGAAAGATTTAAGGATTACAAATTTGTTTGGGCGTTTAAGAATATTAACAAATATACTTTTGATGAAAGAACTATTTTAGTTAAGTCCAATTCAAGAAAGTATTATAAATATTTATCAAAATCAAAATATTGGGTTGTTAATTTACTTATAAATACAGGCGTTAAAAAAAAGAAAAATCAAGTTTATGTTCAGTGTTGGCACGGAACACCATTAAAAAAATTAAGATATGACATTGAAAAAGATAACGTTTTAAATTCTATTTCTGAAGTTAGAAAAAGAAATGACTTGGACGCTGTAAAATTTGATTATTTTATATCACCTAGTAAGTTTTGTACTGAAAAATTCACATCAGCGTTTAATTTAAAAAAACTAAATAATGAAAATATATTTATTGAAAAAGGCTATCCAAGAAATGATTATTTATTTAATTATAAAAAAAGTGATATAAAAAGGATTAAAAAAGAGTTAAATATTCCTTTAAACAAAAAAGTGATTTTATACGCGCCAACATTTAGAGATAATCAGGTCAATGAAAATGGTTATACTTATAATGTAGAACTTGATTTTAATAAGTTAAAAAACGAGTTTAGCGAAGAATATGTAATTTTGTTTAGAGCACATTATTTTATAGCAAATAAATTCGATTTTAAAAAATATAATAATTTTGTTTATGATGTAAGTAAATACGAAGATATAAACGAACTATATATAATAAGTGATATATTAATTACTGATTATTCGAGTGTATTCTTTGATTTTGCTAATTTAAAAAGACCAATTTTGTTTTATATGTATGACTATAATAACTATAAAAACAATTTAAGAGATTTTTATATTGATTTAAAAGAATTACCAGGCCCTATATTAAAAAAAGAAAACACTTTAATAAAAGAAATAAAAAACATTGATAATTATTCAAAAAAATATAAAGAAAAATATGAAAAATTTAATAAAAAATACAATTATTTAGATGATGGAAATGCAACTAAAAGAGTAGTAGAGGAGATTTTTAATGAAAACTGAATTAAAAAAGAGAATTAAAAAATATTGTTCTAATAATAAAATTATTCAAAAACCATATAATTATCTTTTAAAAGAAAAAAGAAAAATTAATTATAGAATGAAATATTTAAACAATCCTATTGATGATAAATTAATCGTTTTTGAAGCTTTTATGGGAAGAAAATATGTATGTAGTCCTAAAGCTATATATGAATTTATGCTAAAAGATGATAGATTTAGTGAATATACTTTTGTGTGGGCTTTTAAAAATCCAAAATCAAAGAAAAAGTATTTTAATGATTCTCGAACTAAACTAGTTACCTATAACAGAGCAAAATATTTTGAATATTGTTCCAAAGCAAAATATTGGATAACAAATTCAAGAATACCAGAAACTTTAATAAAAAAAGATGAACAAATTTATGTTCAATGCTGGCATGGTACACCACTTAAAAGATTAGGTCATGATATTGAAATCAAAAAAGCTAATTCAACTGAAAATAAAAAAATTAGAAACAAAAGATATGATAAAGATGCTTCGATGTATAATTATATGATATCACCGAGTAGATTTTGTACAGAAAAATTCACATCAGCATTTAATTTAAAAGAATTAAACAAAGAGGACGTAATTATTGAAAAAGGTTATCCTAGAAATGATTATTTATTCAATTATAAAAAAGGTGACGTTAGAAGAATTAAAAAAGAGTTAAATATTCCATCAAACAAGAAAGTTATATTATATGCACCAACTTTTAGAGATAACCAACATTCTGCTAATATTGGTTATACTTATAATGTAGAACTTGATTTTGATAAATTAAAAAAAGAGATAAGTGATGAATATATTGTATTGTTCCGACCACATTATTTTATAGCCAATAAATTTGATTTTAAAAAATATAACGGTTTTGTTTATAATGTAAGTGAGTATGAGGATATAAATGAATTATATATAATAAGTGATATATTAATTACTGATTATTCAAGTGTATTCTTTGATTTTGCTAACTTAAAAAGGCCAATGATATTTTATATGTATGATAAAGAAGAATATAAAAACAATTTAAGAGACTTTTATATTGATTTAAAAGAATTACCTGGACCAATTATAGAAACACAAAGAAAATTAATTTCTGAAATAAAAAATATTGATAATTATTCAAAAAAATATGGAAAAAAATATGAAAAATTCAATAAAAAATATAATTATTTAGATGATGGTAAGGCAACAGAAAGAGTTATTGAGGTGATTTTCGGTGATGAAAATAAAAAAGAAAATTAAAAAGTACGTTTCATTATTAAAAAAAGCAAAAAAATATTCATTTGTTAAAAATAAATATATTAAATATTATCGAAATTTAGATATTAAAGAAAACTATATTTTGTTAGATTCCCAACACGGTAATAATATCAATGGAAATATTTTTTATATTTTAAAAGAATTAAACGACAATAAAATATATGAAAACTATAAGTTGTTTCTTGTTTCTAATGCTAATAAAATTGTTAGTCTGAGAACATTTTTAAATAAAAAAAATATAAATAGAGTAGAAATCGTTAAACTTAACAGTAAAAAGTATTTCAAGTTATTAGCTACTTGCAAATATTTGTTTAATGATACAAGTTTTTTTTCAAATTTTATAAAAAAAGAAGGACAAGTTTATACTAACGTTTGGCATGGAACTCCCCTAAAACATTTAGGCAAATCCACTAATGAAACTTATCATGAGATAGGTAATGTCCAAAAGAATTTCTTGTCTGCTGATTATCTGCTTTATCCTAATGACTACATGAAAGAAAAAATGATAGAAGATTATATGTTAGAGAACATTTGTAAAGCAAAAATATTACTTTCCGGTTATCCTAGAAATACAGTTTTTTTTAATAAAGATGATAAAACAAAAATTAGAAAAGAACTGGGAATAGAAAATAAATATGTAATCTCATATATGCCCACCTATAGAGACAATAAAAAGCCAAAAGAAGAAATTAAATTTATATCTGACATGTTGTCTAAAATAGATGAAAAACTTAATGATAATCAAGTTTTATATGTTAATTTACACCCTTTTATTGGAGATAAAATTGAATATAATTTTAAACACATTGAAAAATTTCCAAATCAATATGAAACGTATGAATTTTTAAATGCTACAGATTGTTTAATAACTGATTATTCAAGTGTTTTCTTTGACTATGCTAACACTAAAAACAAAATTATATTATTTACATATGATTTATTAGAATATTTTGAAAATAGAGGATGTTATATATCTTTAGATGAACTACCATTTCCTAAAGTAGATAATATAAATGATTTAATAAAAGAGATAAATAATAATAAAATACCTGATTATAAACAATTTTTAAAAACATATTGTAGTTTTGATAGAAAAACTGCTACAAAAGATTTGTGTGAAAGAGTCATATTTAAAAAAGATAACGACATAATTTTAGAAGATATAAAAGATAACAAAAAGAAAAACATTTTAATTTATTGTGGAAGTTTAGCAAAAAACGGATTAACATCTTCACTTTTAAATTTACTTAATACAGTTGATTTAGAAGAAAATAATTATATTTTAACATTTTCTGTTGATTTAATGAAAAATCATAAAAAAACTTTAAAAATATTTGACGAAAAGGTTAAATATATCTCAACTATGGGAAAAACCAATGCAACACTAGTAGAAAAATTTATGATGTATTGTTATTTTAAATATAAATTTGGTAATATTTTTATAAAAAGAATAGAAAAAATATATCAAGATGACATTAAAAGAAATTATGGAAATACAAAATTCGATTCTGTTATTCAATTTTGTGGATATGGTGCTAAAAAAACAATGTTATTTTCTCAATTTGATTGTAATAAAGTTATATACGTTCACAGTGATATGCTGAAAGAAATAGAAACTAGAGGAAATCAAAAAGAACATTTATTAAAATATGCATATAACAAATACGATAAAGTTGCCGTTGTATCAGAAAGTTTAGCTGAAAAAACAAAATATTTTGTTGATCCAAAGAAAATTTATTTAGTATTGAATGTAATAGATTATAAAACAATTATTAAAAGAGGTAATGAAGATATAACATTTGATAATGATACTAAAAGTTCTGTTTCTTTTGAAGAGTTGAATAACATTTTAAACGATAAAACAAAAATAAAATTTATAAATGTTGGAAGGTTTTCAGAAGAAAAAGGACATATTAGATTGATTGATGCTTTTAATAAATTTTGGAAAAAAAATAAAAATTCATACTTAATTATAATTGGGGGACATGGAAATATATATAAAAAAACTTGCAACTATATAAAAGAATTAGAATGTTTTGAAAATATTATTTTAATCAAATCTATATTAAATCCTTTTCCAATTGTTAAAAAATGTGACTGTTTTATTTTATCAAGTTTTTATGAAGGATTTGGTTTATGCTTAGTTGAAGCAGATATTTTAGGCCTTACTTGCTTTTCAGTTGATATTGAAGGCCCTAAAAATTTTATATTAAGTAATTCTGGAAATGTTGTTGAAAACAGCGAAGATGGAATTTTAAAAGGAATGATTGATTATAGTAAAGGTAAATTAAATAAGATGAATGCTAATTATGAAAAATATAATAAAGAGGCAATTTCTGAATTCTTATTATTGATAAAGAGGTGAAAATTATGAAGAATAACGGACAAAAAATAGTTAATATTTTATTAGTAATATTTATGGTTACAATTAGTTTGCAATTATATAATATTAACAATAGAATAACTTATATTTATAAAAACACTGAATATGTAGAAATTACTAATTCACCCAAAAGATTAAATTTAAAGAGTGTATATGGTGATAACCAAGCTTATCATCCTAAAGTAATTTCTTTTAAAAACAAATGGAATGGATATAAATATTGGATGAGTTACACACCATATCCCTATGGTGATTCTAAAAAAGAAAACCCTCATGTTGTAGCTAGTAATGATGGAATTAATTTTAAGTTTCCATCAAACATAAAAGTATTAGATGAAGTAAAAGACACAGCAAAGGGAAAAAGATATAATTCTGATTCTCATTTGGTATATAACGAAACTAATAATGAATTAGAATGTTGGTGGCGATATGTTGATGATGTTAGTGGTGATGTTACTTTATATAGAAGAGTAACTACTGATGGTATTAACTGGAGTTCAAAAGAGGCTGTTATAACTGCTAATAGAAAAAAACAAGACTATTTAAGTCCAGCAATTATATATGAAGATAATATTTATAAAATTTGGTTTGTTAGAAAAAATAGGGTAATGTACACTGAAAGTAGTGATTTAAAGAATTTTTCAAAACCAATTGATTTAAATATTGAATATGAAGATAGTGTACTATCATGGCATTTAGATGTTATTCATACAAATAAAGGTTATGAAATGATTTTAGTTGCTTATTCTGATTGGGAACATAGAATGTATATGAATTTATACTATACAAAATCTGTTGACAATAAAAACTATGATATTGCCAAAGTAATTTTAAAACCAACTACAGGAACTAATAATTGGGACAACAGTGGATTATATAGAAGTTCATTTATTTATGAAGATGGATTATATAAAGTATATTATAGTGGTCAAGGAACTAATAAAGCCAAAGGTATTGGCCTAGTTGAAGGTAGTAGTATATTCAATTTAAAAACGGTTAAGTATTAGGAGGAATTTATGAAAAGAATATTAACTTATGGAACATTTGATTTATTACATTATGGACACATTAGATTATTACAAAGAGCAAAAGCTTTAGGAGATTATTTAATTGTAGCTGTTAGTACAGACGAATTTAACGCATTAAAAGGAAAAAAGTCATACCACAACTATGAAACTAGAAAAAAAATGTTAGAAGCAATTAGATATGTCGATTTAGTAATTCCTGAAGATAATTGGGAACAAAAAATAGATGATGTTAAAACATATCATGTCGATGTAGTTGTAATGGGTAGTGATTGGGCTGGAAGTGACAGATTTGAATATTTAAATGATTATTGTGAAGTGGTTTATTTAGATAGAACTGAAGGTATATCAACTACAAAAATAAAACAAGAATTAGGATTACAAGAGCCTGTTAATGGTGTTGATCAAATTCCTGAAACAAAAAAATAGATTTAAATAATCTATTTTTCGTTTTTTAGTTGAAAAAACACAGTAAAATATGATAAAATATTAGATAGTTTATGGAGGTAAAATGAAAAAATTTATCGAAGATATAAAAAAATATTATAAATATATCATATATGCTACTAAATCAAATTTAAAAACTGAAGTTGCTAATTCATATTTAAATTGGCTTTGGTGGATTTTAGATCCTTTATGTTTTATGTTAGTTTATGCATTCATAGTTGAAATTGTATTTAAAACAAAGGAAGTGTGTTTTCCAGTTTTTGTTTTAATTGGATTAACTGTATGGAATTTCTTTAATATGAACGTTAATTCCAGTGTTAAATTGATTTCTAACAATAAAGCAATCGTTGATAAAGTGTATATACCAAAGTATATACTAACATTTGTAAAGATGTTTACTAATTTATTTAAAATGATGATTTCATGGGCTTTGATATTAATAATGATGTTATTTTTTAAAGTACCATATACATTATATTTACTTCAATTTTTACCAGTATTAATTGTATTATTTACTCTTTCATTTGGTATATCATCATTACTTATGCACTTTGGTGTATTTATTGAAGACTTAAATAATGTAATGACAATTGTTTTAAAATTAGTATTTTATATGTCAGGTATATTTTATGCAATTCCTACTAGAATCCCCGCACCATTTAATTCTATATTATTAAATTTTAATCCAATTGCTTTAATAATTGATTCATTTAGAAAAATGTTTATATATCAAAGTATAGTTGATTTTAAAATGTTATTATTATGGTTTGTAGTTGGATTAATTCTATCTTTTATAGGTATTAAAACAGTTCAAAAATATGAAAATAGTTATGCGAAGGTGACAAAATGAAAAAATATGCTATTAGTGTTAAAGACCTACATATCAGTTATAGAACATTAAAAGCTTTTTCAATAAAAAAATCACTTTTAAAATTAAAAAAATCAAAAACAGAAGTTTTTGAAGCAGTAAAAGGAGTAACATTTGATGTTGAAAAAGGAAAAATATTAGGTATTATAGGAAAAAATGGTAGTGGTAAATCAACATTACTTAGAAGTATAGCAGGTATATTTTCTGCTGATTCGGGAAGTATTAATCTTTATGGAAATAGTGTTTCATTATTATCTATTGGAGTTGGATTTCAAAAAAAATTAACAGGATATGAAAATATATTTTTATCAGGAATGTTATTAGGTTTTTCTGAAGAAGAGATTAAAGAAAAAATAGATAGTATAATTGAATTTTCAGAGTTAAAAGATTTTATATATAAACCAGTATCAACTTATTCTAGTGGTATGTATTCTAAATTAGCCTTTTCAATAACTGCAATTTTAGAAACAGATATTATGTTAATAGATGAAGTTTTAAGTGTTGGAGATGTTAAATTTAAAGAAAAAAGTTATAATAAAATGAAAGAATTAATAAATGATGATAATAGAACAGTTGTAATTGTATCTCATAGCCTAGGAACACTAAAAGAATTATGCAATGAAATACTTTGGTTACACGAGGGAAAAATTAAAGAGATAGGAAATCCTAAAGAAGTAATAGCTCATTATGAAGCATTTATGAAAAAAGACTAAAAAAAAATAATCAATGATTATTTTTTTTGTGTTCAACAACGACATTTGTTTTTAATACGAATATTAATACTAAAATTAACAATAATCCATATAATATATAACCAAGTGTTCTATCAACTAAAACATAAATTATACTAGCCAAAGCAAATAGGGCGTCAATGAAACAAATTATATTAACAGTTGCTTTATGTGAAAAATTTAAATTTAATAGTTGATGATGAATGTGGAATTTATCAGGTGACATAATTTTCTCGCCCTTTAAAAATCTTCTAATAATAGCAAATATTGCATCTAAAACAGGAATTGCAATTATTAAAAATGGAATTAATAAGGATGTAAATGTAACATTTTTAAATCCTAATAAGGCAATTATGCCTATTATAAATCCTAAAAACATACTTCCAGTATCGCCAGCAAATATTTTAGCAGGGTGATGGTTATGGATTAAGAAACCTAAGCATGCTCCTAACATAATTGAACAAAATATATAATCTAATCCATATGAACCTTTAAAATAACAAATTATTCCTATTGTTAAAAAATAAATACTGCTTATTCCTGAAGATAGTCCATCTAATCCATCAATTAAATTCATACAATTAATACAAATCAAAATAAATAAAATAGTAATAGGGTATGCTAGTATACCAAAATCAATATAAAATCCAAACGCACTAATATCAGTTAATAGTATTTTCCCATAAAAGACAATTACTAAACAAGCGATTGTTTGAAAAATTAGTTTTGTTAAAGCTTTTAATGGTTTAATATCATCAGCAATACCTGTTAATATAATTATAAAACTTCCAATTAAAATAGAATTCATTATAATATTGGTTTTACAAAAACACATATAACCTAATAAAAATCCAGCATATATTGCAAGACCACCCAATCTAGGAATTGGCTTAGTATGAACACTTCTTTCATTTGGAATATCCATCGCGCCAATGTGAAAAGCTAATTTTTTAATAATAGGAACTATTAATCCCACAAATGCCATGATTGCAATTACAATTAATAATTGTTTTATAACTTCATTCATATAACTCACCACAATCATTTTAACAAAAAAAAATTGTATAGTCTAGTATAAATCAATTAAATTTGATATAATTATCATATTAAGGAAGGAAAGTTATGAAGAAAAAGCTGAATTACATTTTAATTTTATTATCTATTATTGCTGTATTTGCAACTATTTGGGTAAGAGATGCTTACGGAAAAACCTCACTTGACCAAATTTTATTTCATTTACAAGTACCAGCAGAAGGTGTTTCTAACGATATTATAGTAATAATTTTGTATGAGTGTTTTGTAAAGTCTTTAGTTGTTTTTATATTAGTTTTGCTATTTAATAAATTATTATCACTTTTTTTTAAGAATGAATATATTAAATTAGTTTATAAAAATAAAAGTTTTAATTTGTTGCCGTTTGATTTTAAAAATAAATTTTGGTTTTTTTGTAGTTTAGTTATATTATTGTTTGTATTTACTGATACGATAATTTATTATGATGTGATTGATTTTACTAAAAATACCTTTAATTATTCTACTTTTATTGAGGATAATTATGTGGACCCAAATAATGTAAAACTAACTTTTAAAGATAAAAAAAGAAATTTAATTTATATATTTGTTGAAAGTTTTGAAACGAGTTATGCTTCTAAAAATGTAGGTGGCTCGTTTAAATATAATTTAATACCTAATATGTATAATTTAGCCATAAATAATACTTCGTTTTCTAACAACAATTATTTTGGTGGTTTAGAACAAATAAGTGATACTGATTGGACAATAGCTGGAATTGTATCACAAACTTCTGGAATTCCATTAAAAGTATCAACTGATGGAAAATTATATCAAAAAGATGGTAAGTTCTTAAACAACGCTAAAACGTTGGGTGATATATTAAAAGAAAATGGATACAATCAGACATTTTTATTAGGAAGTAATGCTTTATTTGGTGGAAGATATGCATACTTTAAAACACATGGAAATTATAATATTAAAGATTATAATTATTTTAAAGAAAATAAAATTATAGATGATGATTATTATGTTTTTTGGGGGTTTCCTGATAGTAAATTATATGATTTTGCTAAAGACGAATTGAAAAGTATTCAAGAACCTTTTAATTTAACTATGTTAACTGTTAATAATCATACGCCAAATGGTTATTTAGAATGTGATTCAAAATATGAAAAACAAATTGAAAATGTTATTAGTTGTACTGATTTGCAGTTATATGAATTTGTTAATTGGGTTAAGAAACAACCTTTTTATGAAAATACTACTATAATAATAGTAGGAGACCATATAAATATGGATAGTACATTTATTGAAGATATGGATAATAGGAAAATATATAATGTAATTATCAATGGTAAGACTCCTATTTATAAACAAAATAGATTAGCGTCATCTTTTGATATGTTTCCTACAACTCTATATTCATTAGGAGTTGAGATTGAAGGAAATAGATTAGGGCTTGGAACTAATTTATATTCTAGTGAAGAAACTATTTTAGAGAAATATGGTATTTCAAAGGTAAATGAAGAAATTAAGAAAAAGTCAAAATATTATGATGATAAATTTTTATTTAATTGACATAAATTTGACATTTATTCAATAATATGATAATATATTTGCATTGAAGGCACATTATTCTAGTCAATTATGTTTATTATGAAGATGGGATTAAACCACCATTAAAGAGCATATCTGTGAAGCTTCTGGTGCTTGCTTCTTACGCCCAGTTTGGGGTGAGTGCTGGGAGAAAGAATTACTGGGCAACCGCAATGGCATGCGCAACTGACCCACTATTCGGGAGACCTATACTTGTTATTTACCTATACACTTTATGTTGATGGATAAATGACGACTTAGGATTAAACCTACTATGTGATGAAAGTTACGAGTAGTGTAGCTTGTCTTGAGTGAGTATTGGGAATAATTGAACATTATATACGTGAAATAGCTAAGCACATATATAAATTGCAATTTGAAACAATACTTGCAAAAAAGAATTAATAATAAACGATTGGTGAGGAAAGCTCCTAGAGTGATTTATATGGGATTGCAGTGCGTACTAAGTGGCAATCAAGTCATATAGCTGGAAACACTATATTAGTTTTTTTAAAGGGGAACCGCTATTCTGGTAACGGGAAGTAAAGACTAGGGAAATCCAACTTGACCTAAAGACGTAAAGTTAACTATATAAATAGCCTCTAACTACACTTAATGTGTAGTTTTTCTTTACATTAAAAGATAAAATTGATATAATTTATATGGTGGTTTTAGAATGAAAAAAGAAAGAAAAGTAGGAATAGAAATACTTAGAATTTTATCTATGTATATGGTATTAATACTTCACTACAAGCTGCATCAAAATGTATCAAGTTTAACTGATATTAATTATAAAATTGCTAATTTTGTTGATATATTATGTGTATGTGCTGTTAATTGTTATGTTTTAATAAGTGGATATTTTTTATCTAAAGGAGAAACTTCAATTAAAAAACTAATAAAAACACTTTCACCTGTTTGGTTTTATAGCATCACAATTTTAATAGTAAATTTGCTTTTAACTGAAGATGTTATAAAGTATAATAATTTATTAAAATTTATTTTTCCTGTAACATTAGGTGAATATTGGTTCGTTTTAAGTTATACACTGTTGTATTTATTAACGCCTTTTTTAAAAAAAGTCATTGATAATTCAGAACGAAAAGAATTGAAAAGTTTAATTATAATTTTACTGTTTTTTTCCTTTCTTAGCAACTTTTTAGGAAATTCAAATATAAATTCCAATATAATTGATAAAACTAGAGGATATGGAATTATTTGGTTAACAACTTTATTTATTTGTGCTGGTTATATCAGAAAATATAAATTAGAAAATAAAATACCAAAAAAATTCTTGCTTTTAAGTTATATTTGTTCTTCAATTTTAGTTTACATTAGTTTCTTGAGTATAAAATATTTAAATGATAATAATATACTAATTCATTCTATTAAATTTAAAGCAACTTTGTTAAGTGATTATAATTCAATAAATATATTTATAAATTCAATTTGTCTATTTCTTTTATTTTTACAAATTGATATTAAAAATAAGTTTATTAAAAAAATTATTTTATTTATTTCACCATTAACATTTGGAGTTTATATAATTCATTGCAATCCTTTGATTTTTAAAAAGATTTATGTTGAATTATTACAAATACAAAAATATACAACATCTTCAAATTATTTAATAATTATGTTGTTAAAATGTGCATTATTATTTATTGTTTGTATTTCAATTGAAAAATTAAGACAATTAATATTTAAATTAATTGGATTAATAATAAAAAAAATACAAAGCAAATTAAAAAAATGATTTTGAATTTGATATGAACCTCGTTTCTTTGACAAAAAAGAAGCGAGGTTTTATTATGAGTAAATTATGTTTTGAAGATAAAATAGAAATATATAGAAAATGAAAAAATTGTCTAATAACAGGTTTAGCAAAATACGTATATTATTATTCTTTTTCTAAAACAGATAAAGATGATTAAAACTATCAACTTTTAATTTTGACTTTTTTATCAGTTTTAATTTTAACTTTTATATATTAGTTGATTTGAAAAAAGCAATCGATAACTATATTTATTATTATATTTATAATAGAATTAAAGTGAAAATAAAAGGACTGTCACATTTAATTTACAGGCTCCATTATCTAATTAGAAACTATTTATATACTGTCATACATTTGAGGTTCAATTTAGAATTGAAATCATTTTTTCATATATCAAATTTTATCTTATTCTTTACATTAAAAGATAAAATTGATATAATGTTTAATAGAGTTGATTATATGTTGGAAAGAACAATTTTAATAGTAAAAGATAAAATCGAATTAATCAAAAACGCAAAAATACTAATTATTGGGATTGGTGGAGTAGGAAGTTATGCTCTTGAAACATTAGTTAGAACTGGTTTTTCGAATATAACAATTGTCGATAGTGATATAGTTGATATTACTAATTTAAATAGACAATTAATGAGTTTAAATTCTAATATTGGCTTACCTAAAGTTGATGTATTTGAAAAAAGAATTAAAGACATAAATCCAAATTGTAAAGTTTTAAAAATTCAAAAATTTATAACAAAAGAAAATATAGGAGAATTATTTAATATTAAATATGATTATGTTATTGATGCTTGTGACACAATAGATACAAAAAAAGAATTGATTAAATATTGTCTAAATAATAAAATAAAAATAATATCTTCAATGGGAATGGGTAATAGATTAGATAATACTAAAATTAAATTGACTACTTTAGATAAAACAACTTACGATCCTTTAGCTAAAAAGTTAAGACAAATTTTAAGAAAAGAAAATATCAGCTTAAAAATACCTGTTGTATGTAGTTTTGAAGAGCCAATTAAAAATAACAAAATAGGTTCTCTTGCTTACGTAACAGGAACAGCAGGATTATTAATAACTAATTATATAGTAAATGATTTATTAGGTGAGTTATGTCAGAATTAAATAGAATTATTAAACAATTTAATGGTAATGTTTTAGGTATAGGTTTAGATGAAAAAATCTTAAAACAAATAAATAAAAATAATAAAATAACGGAATGCAATTTATTAAATAGTGTTACTAAAGGTCGTGGTTATGGGTTTAGTAAAACAATTAAAATTAAAAAAATAAGAAAATATTTCAAAAAGAAAAGTGTTAATTTTATTTTATGTAATTATGAAGTAATGTCTAAGTATTTAAATTCTTTTGTAAAAAATAGTATTTATTTAAACGATTTTAAAATTTATTATTATGGAGATTGTGATGTAGATAGATTAATAAGAAGATATAGTAGATATGATACCAAAATAAATGTGTTCAAAGAAAAAAATATTTATATTTTAGAAATTGATTGTAGTAACGCTAAAAACAATTTTTTTAAAGAAAAACTTTATTCGATAGTTGATTTAGTAGATAACGCTATTGAAGTGATTGGCGACATACTTATGAATTAGGAGGAAAATATATGAAAAAAAATGGATTTACAATGATTGAATTGATTGGTGTTGTTACGCTTTTATTTGCAGTTGCTTTAATTGCTATACCAACGGTTGAAAAAATAATTAAAGAAGGTAAGGATAAGGCTTATCAAAGTCAATTAGATATGATTGAATTAGCAACTCAAAATTATTTAAGTGAAAATACTGATATTAAGATTAACGAAGGTCAAAGTATTGTAGTTACTTTTGAAGAATTAAAGAAAGGTAAATTTCTTGATTATGATATTAAAGATGTTAAAACTGGTAGTGAAATAGATAATACATCAACCGTAACTATTAAAAGAAATTCAGGTGTGCTTGAATTTACTATTGACATAAAAACTATTGAGGAGTAGATACTATGTATTTAAAAGAAATTAGGGCTCATGGATTTAAATCATTTGCTGATCAAACTTTAATTGAATTAGACAATAAAATAACTGGAATAGTCGGTCCTAATGGTAGTGGTAAGAGTAATGTAGTAGATGCTATTAGATGGGTATTAGGTGAACAATCAGTAAAGTCACTTCGTGGTGATGGAGCAATGACTGATGTTATATTTTCTGGTTCTAAATCAAGAAATGCTGCTAATGTTGCAAGTGTTACTTTAGTTTTAGATAATCACGATAATTATCTACCACTTCCTTTTAGTGAAGTTTCAATTAAAAGAAGAGTTTATAAAGACGGAACAAATGAATATTACTTAAACAATGAAAAAGTAAGACTTAAAGATATAACTGATGTGTTAATCGATAGTGGAGTTGGTAAAGAAAGTTTTAATATTATCTCTCAAGGTAAAATCGAGGAAATACTATCCAATAAACCAGAAGATAGAAGAATAATTTTTGAAGAAGCATCAGGTGTTTTAAAGTATAAAAAAAGAAAAGAAGAAGCTTTAAGAAAACTAGATAAAACAAACAATAATTTAAGTAGAATTAATGATATAATTAAAGAATTAGAAGGACAAGTTGAACCTTTAAGAGAACAAAAAGAAAAAGCTTTGGAATTTAAAAAATTGAATGATGAATTAGAAAAAATTGAGGTTGCTTTAATAACTGATGATATTACTGATACTAACTACACATATCAGGAAAATAAAGCAAAGATTGACGAATTAAATTTAGAAATTTCTAAATTAAGTACAAATAATAGTACAAGTGAAGCAAAAATTAGTGAATATAAACTAAAAAGAGATAAATTAGACGAAAAAATAAAGGCTAAACAAGATGAATTAATCAAATTAACTACTTTAACAGAGCAACTTAATTCTCATAAAAATATTGTTTTAGAACGACAAAAATATGAAGTAAGTGATATGAAACTACATGATAATATTGTATCTTTAAAAGAAAAACAATTGAAATTAGAAAATGAAATATCATCAATTAAGTTAAATAAAGAAAATATCTTAAATGATTTAAATTCTTTTCAAAATAAAATTAATGATTTAAATAATTCGATTAATTTGATTAAACAAAATAAATTGAAAGTTGAAGAAAATTTAACTCGTAGCTTAAGAAGTCAAAATATTTTAAAAATTAAAATTGATTCATTAAAAGAAAGTATCGAAAACAATAGTAGTGTTCCATATGCAGTAAAAAAAGTTTTAGAAAATCCTAAATTAAGAGGAATTCACAATATTGTAAACAATATTATTGAGGTTAGTGAAAAGTATTCAGTTGCAATTTCAACAGCTTTAGCTAGCAGCGGAACTAACATAATCGTTGATAATGAAATATGCGCTAAAGAAGCAATCAATTATTTAAAATTAAATAATATCGGAAGAGCAACCTTCTTTCCACTAAATATAATTAAAGGAAAAGATATATCTTTAGATATTGAATTTGATGGTTTACTTGGAGTTGCTGCTGATTTAGTAAAATACGATAAAAAATATGAAGATATTATTAAAAATCAATTAGGCAATGTTTTAGTTGTTAATAACATTGATGAAGCTAATAAACTTGCTAAAATGATTAATTATAAATATCGCATAGTAACACTAGATGGCGAATTATTACATGTTGGTGGTAGCTTATCAGGTGGTAAAATAACTATTAAAAATGTTATTTTAGATAAGTACGAATTAGAAAAAAATATTAAAGAATCTTCAAAAATAACTTCACAAATTAAAGAAATTGAAAATGAGATTAATAGACTTGATTACGAACTTAAAAATTTAGAAGACAAGTTATATATTGTTAATAAAGATAAATTAGAAAAAGATGTTATTTTAACTAACCTTAATCAGAATTTAAATACTTTATCTGAAGAATATAAATTAACTAGTTTAGAAATAAGTGGTACTAACAATATAATTGCTCAAAAATTAGTTGATGAACAAGAACAAGTATTAAAAGATTATTACAATGCTCTAAATTCAAAAAATCAAGTTAGTAATGAATTAAACAACCTAATTAAAGAGAAAACTAATTTAAATGATGAATTATCTGATTTTGAACTTACATTAAAAAAAGATAACAGTGAATTTAACTTAAAAAATGATGAGTTAAAGAGATTAGAAATTTTAGTTAATAGATTAGATGTTAAACTGGATAATTTGTTAAATAGCTTAAGCGAAACTTATAGTATGACTTATGAAGCAGCTTTAGAAAAATACAAATTAGAAATTGCACCTTCTCAAGCAAGAAATACAGTAAATAGTTTAAAAAGACAAATTAGAGAACTTGGTATTGTTAATATGTTAGCAATTGAAGAGTATGACAAAATAAGTGAAAGATATGAATTTTTAACTAGTCAAAGAGAAGACTTAATTAGTGCAGAAAACACTTTATTAGAGATAATTGATGAAATGGATTCAGTTATGGAAAGAGAATTTAGTAAAACATTTAAAGTAATCCAAGAAAATTTTTCTCAAACATTTAAAGAATTGTTTAAAGGTGGAAGTGCTAGTTTAAAACTTACTGACCCAAATAATATATTAGAAACTGGTATTGAAATTGTTGCTTCACCTCCAGGTAAGAAATTAACTACAATCTCATTATTATCAGGAGGAGAAAAAACATTTACTGCAATTAGTTTATTGTTTGCTATACTAAAATCTAAACCAGTACCATTTTGCGTATTAGATGAAGTTGAGGCAGCTTTGGATGATGCTAATGTCGATTCATTTGGTAAATATATTCGTAGTTTAAAAGATAAAACACAGTTTATTTTAATTACCCATAAAAAAAGAACAATGGAGTATGTTGATGTTTTATATGGAATTACAATGCAAGAATCTGGTGTTAGCAAATTAGTTAGTGTTAAATTAGAGGATATTGAAACAGAACATTAATTTGTTCTGTTTTTGTTATGATAATTTTAATTTTTTTTGTATTAAAATTTCCAATTTAATTCATTATAAAAAAGAAAGGAGGCATTATGGCACGCCATAGAGTAGAAATATGTGGCGTGAATACTGCGAATATTAAAGTATTAAGTAATGAAGAAATGACAAACCTATTTATATCTTATCAAAATGGATGTGAAATTTCTAAACAAGAACTAATCAATGGTAATTTAAAACTAGTTTTATCAATCTTAAAGAAGTATAATAATCGTACTGATAATATGGATGATTTATTTCAAGTTGGATGTATTGGTTTAATAAAGGCAATTGATAATTTTGATTTAAATCAGGGAGTTAGATTTTCAACTTATGCTGTTCCAATGATATTAGGAGAAGTAAAAAGATATCTAAGAGATAATAGTAGTCTAAGAGTTGCAAGAAGTGTTAAAGATATAGCTTATAAAGCATTAAAGGTGAAAGAAAGATTAACTAATGAGTTAAATATGGAACCATCTAATAAAATGATTGCAAAAGAGTTAGGATTAGAAGAAATCGAAGTAAATAATGCATTAGACGCTATGAGAGAAGCTATTAGCATGTCTGAACCTATTTATAATGATGGTGGGGATACAATATATTTACAAGAAACATTAGCTGACAAAAGTGATAAAATAGGAATAGATATGTCTTTAATGATGAGGGAAGCAATTGATAAATTAAAACCTAAAGAAAGATATATTATATTACAAAGGTTTTTTGAAGGAAAAACACAAGTAGAACTATCAGAAGAAATAGGTATTTCGCAAGCCCAAATCTCAAGAATTGAAAAAAATGGTTTAGATACTATGAAAAAGGTTTTGAAATAGCATATACTATTAATAGTAGGTGGTCATATGAATTTATCTGAATTACAATCTAAAGATATTATTACATTAGATGGTAAGTTGATTGGAAATATTATAGATATTGTAATTGATGATGGTAAAATCAGTTATTTAGTAGTTGAACGAAGCAAGTTTTTATTATCAAGGTTATCTAGCAAAGATGAATTAAGAATAAAGTGGGAACAAATAAGAAAAATAGGTGAGGATGTAATTTTAGTATCTATCTAGACTAATTAATTATTTTTTGATATAATTAATTAGTCTTTTAATTTTAAATAAAAAAGAAAGGAGAAAAATTATGGCTAAAATAAAAATGTTTGCCTTAGGTGGATTAAATGAAACTGGCAAAAATATGTATGTAATTGAAGTAAATCAAGATATATTTGTTTTTGATGCTGGACTTAAATATGCTGATGATAGAATGTTAGGAATAGATTATATCATACCTAATTATGACTATTTAGTTGAAAATAAAAAAAGAATAAAAGGTATATTCTTAAGTCATGGTCATGATGAACAAATAGGAGCAATTCCTGATATGAAGGAAGATTTAAAAGGTGTTAAAATATATGGTACAAAATTTACTCTTGAGATGTTAAAGGAAGATTTAGATGAATATTCTGATTTAGTAGAAATAAAACCTTATAAAAAAATTAATTTTGGTAAATGTTCAGTATTTCCTATTACTTTAACTCATAATGTACCTGATAGTGTTGGATTTGTTTTAAATACTTCGGATGGTGCCATTGTATATACTAGTAATTTTGCTTTTGATCCATCAATGTTAGGACATTATAAAACAGATATTGGAAAATTAGCTTATATCGGAAAACAAGGTGTATTGTGTTTATTAAGTGAATCAGTACTATCTTATAGAAGAGGTTATACTACGCCTTCTCATCGTTGTTTTAATTATATAAATGAAATTATAAACACTTATGATAAAAGAATTTTATTTAATATTTATACAGGTCAAATTAATAGAATTCAAGAAATATTGAAAAGTGTTATGGAAACTGAAAGAAATATCGTAATAATTGGTAAAAAATTAGAACAAATAATTGTTAATGCAATTGATAATGGTTATATTGAGTTTGACAAATCAAGAATAAAAAATATTTATCAGGTAAAAGAAGAAAATATTATTATTTTAATTTCCGATGAAAGAGAAAAACCTTTTTCCAACATTAAAAGAATTGTTAATGGATATGATAAATTTACGGTATTAAGAAATGATGATACGATAGTATTTGCTTCTCCTGTATATGATGGTATGGAAAAGACAGCAACTATGATATTTGATGAAATCGCTAAAAAAGATATTAACTTAATTACTATTTCAGCTAAAGAATTTCCGTCACTTCATGCTTCAAGTGAAGATTTGATGTTGATGCTTGACTTAATGAAACCAAAATATTATTTTCCAGTAATTGGTGAATATCGTTATCAAGTAGATAATGCTAATATAGCAAAACAACTTGGGATGAGTGATGAAAATATTATTTTATCCCTAAATGGGCAAGTGAGCATTATTGAAAATGGTATTTTAAATCCAACGAAAGAAAACGTTAATGCTGATGAGGTATTAGTTGATGGAAAAACTGTTGGTGATGTATCAGAAGTAGTAATTAAAGATAGAGAAATGTTAGGCGATAATGGAATAGTATTAGTAATTGCTACAATCGATAAAGGTACTAAAAAGGTTTTAGTAGGCCCAGAAGTTATATCAAAAGGATTTATTTTTGGAAAAGATAATATTGATTTAATAAATGAAGCTGCGAAAATGGTTAGTGATATTATAAAAAATAATACTAAACAATACTATATCGATTATACAAGAACAAGAAATGAGATAAGAGATAAGGTTGGAAAATATTTTTATCAACAAACAGAATGTAAACCAATGGTTTTAATTATGTTGCAAGAAATTTAGAAGGAAGTGATTTTATGTTAACTCCTAATTTGGATATTGCTAGAAAAAGAACTAAAAATAAAATTTTAATTAGAAATGATTTATATAAAGTAACTAATGCCCAAAAAGAAATTGGAAAAAATAAAAAATATTTTATTAAAACTTATGGTTGTCAGATGAATGAACACGATTCAGAAAACATGAGTGCGATTTTAGAAAGTATGAGTTTTACTAAAACAGATGTTATGGAAGATGCCGATTTAATTATTTTGAACACTTGTGCGATTAGAGAAAATGCACACAATAAAGTGTTTGGACTTTTAGGTAGAATTAAGCATTTAAAACAAACTAAAGAGATTTTAGTTGGTTTTGGTGGTTGTATGGCACAAGAGGAAGTTATTGCAAATGAGATATTAGAAAAATACAAATGGCTTGACTTTGTTTTTGGAACACATAATATTGTTAATTTACCTAATATAATAGAAAAAACTTATAATACTAAAAAACAAAACATGGAAGTTTATTCATGTGAAGGTGAAGTAATTGAAAATATACCTGTAAAACGAGATAGTAAATATAAAGCTTGGGTTAATATTATGTATGGTTGTGATAAATTTTGTACATATTGTATAGTTCCTTATACTAGAGGACGACAAAGAAGTAGATTAAAAGAAGATATTATTAAAGAAGTTTTAGAATTAAAAGAACAAGGTTATAAGGAAGTAACATTATTAGGACAAAATGTTAATGCGTATGGAAAAGATTTAAATTTATCATATGGTATGGCTGCTCTATTAGAAAGCGTTGCTAAAACAAATATTGAAAGAATTAGATTTGTAACAAGTCATCCTTGGGATTTCAACGATGATATGTTAGAAGTAATTAGTAAATATGAAAATATTATGCCTTATATTCACTTACCACTACAAAGCGGTAGTAATAAGGTTTTGAAATTGATGGGAAGAAGATATACAAAAGAAGAATATTTAAACTTAGTTGACAAGATAAAAGAAAAAATACCCGATGTTTGTTTAACAACTGACATAATTGTTGGTTTTCCAAATGAGACAGATGAGGATTTTAAAGATACTTTGGATGTTGTTAATTATTGTAAATACGATTCTGCTTTTACATTTATTTTTTCACCTAGAATAGGAACGCCAGCTGCTAAAATGGAAGATAATGTATCAATAGAAACAAAAGAAGCTCGTTTACAGACTTTAAATAAGTTGATTAATGAATATTCAAATATGAACAATAAAAAATATTTGGGTAAAACTGTTCCAGTTTTAATCGAAGGATTTAGTTCTAAAAATAACGATATGTTAATGGGATATACTGATACAATGAAATTAGTAAATGTTAACGGCAGTTATGAATATATTGGAAAAATTGTGGATGTTAAAATAACCTCTACTAAAACTTGGAGTTTGAATGGCGAAATTTGTAAAAAATAGTTGTTTAAATTCCTTTTTTGTGATATATTTATATTAGGAGTGTGATATTTTGAAAAAGAAGTTGTTATTGTTGGCATGTTTATTCTTGGGATTAGGAATAACAGGTTGTGGGAAAACTGCAGAAGAAAGTAAATTAGAAGTATTTAAAAAAGCTATGGTTTCTGAACTAACATCATTCGAAGCTAAAGCTACAGCAAATGCAAAAGTTGAATCAGAAGGAATGTCAGTTGATGTTTCTCTTCCAATGATACTTAAGTTGGATTCAAAAGATGGTATTAAAGCATATGCGAAAATAGACAAAAACGCTTTTTTACCAACTGATACTGAAGTTTATATGACTTTAAACGATAAAACAGTTACTGTTTATACTTCATATGAATATGAAGAAAATAAGGGCTGGGTTAAAGTTAATGAAAATTTAGGTGAAAGTTTAAATCTTGATATGTCTAAATATAACGAAGAAGCTAAAAAGTATGTTGATAAGTATTTAACTGATGATACAGTTAAATATATTGGTGAAGAAGATAGTTTAAAACATTATCAAATAATCATCAATGATAACTTATTAGAACAAATTGCTAAAGATTTTGAACAAGAATTTGAAAAAACTGGAATTGAATTTAAAATCGATGTTTATCTTAACCAAAATAACAATATAGCAAAAGTAATAGTTGATTTTGTTGATGTTTTAAGTAAAGCTGCTGAACTTGCTAAAGATGAACTTGCAAATAGTAAATTTGATTTAAGTGCATTTAAAACATTAAACATTACAATCGAATTTACAAACCACAACAATACTAAAGTTGAAATCCCAGAAGATGTTATTAAAAATGCTATTGATGGCGATAGTTACGACGAAGATTTTGATTACGACATTGATGATGAACTATAAAAAGTGTTTAATACACTTTTTTTTTGACAAATTTTAATATTTGCATTATAATACTATTGTATTTTAAACACAAAGGAGGACTTATGAATCAAAATAAATTGTTTATGGAATCATTAGTTGGTATTTTTACAGCTAATCAAGGAAAAATAAAATTACTTTTAATGCGTAAAAAAAGTGAACCTTACAAAGGATATTGGGTACTACCAGGAGAATTTTTGAAGATTGATGAATCATTAGAAGAAAATGTTAGTAGAGTAATTAATCAATTAGGATTGCCAGATATGTATTTTGAGCAAGTTAACACGTTTAGTGATGTATCACATTATGAAAAATCAAGGGTAGTAGCAACTTCTTATTTAGCTTTAGTTGACATAATGACATTAAAATTAAAGCAAGAAGAAAGAAAAGTTGAAATGGAATGGTTTGATATTAATGAAATTCCTAAGTTGGGTTATGATCATAATTTGATTGTATCTGAATTAATCAAAACTTTAAAACAAAGAATAATTAATAGCAATATTTTAAAAATATTGTTTCCAAGTGATTTCGCACTACCAGAACTACAAAAAATATATGAAAGTGTATTAAATATTAAAATTGATAGAAGAAACTTTAGAAAAAAGTTAATTAATTTAGGTTATATCATTCCAACTGGTGAATTAAATGAAGGATATACAGGAAGACCAGCTAAATTATATCGTTTTAATGAAGAGAAGGAAGAGAGGAACTTATTTTGAAACTAAATAATCGTGGATGGGGAATGCAAGCTATGATGGCTATTGTAGTTGTTTTAATGTTAGCTTTAGTATTTGTTTCTATGATGATTAATACTAAATTTAAAGGTGATGTGACTAGTTCTAGTACTCAAAATAGTAAACTAGAAAATAAAGTAATAACTGCTAGTCAAAAATATTATCAAAACCACCAAATTGATTTAAAAGAAAATGCTCAATATAGAGTTAATTTAAAAACACTTATGGATGAAGGATTATTGGAAGAAATTACTTATAAAGGTATATCTTGCAGTGGTTATGGATTAATAATTAATAAAAATGGAAAAATTGATTATGAAGGCTTTGTTAAGTGTGGTACAAAGTATAAAACAAAAGGTTATGAATAAATATAGTAATTGCTATATTTATTTTGTTTAATAAAAAACTTGAAAAATAAATAGTTGTGTGTTATTATTTAAATAGTAGGAGTGAACAATATGGTTATGTTAAATAGCGTAAACAATAAGTTAACAAATGGGGGGTTATTTAGATAACCATATAAATAAACACGAGGAAACTAGGTTTATAGCCTAGGTTTCTTTCGTG